>BNJU01005538.1_pt1 | contig 148988 bp, 174 predicted proteins | sample 8539281 | NCBI WGS metagenome assembly BNJU01 (sample SAMD00202456, study PRJDB9452) | human saliva metagenome | isolation source: human saliva | place: Japan | reverse complement strand
GTTTGATTTTTGCGCTTTTTACTGTTTTTAATAAAGAAAACTCAAATACAGAATCGTATTTGAGTTTCTTAATTCAACGACAGTGTTTGACAGTTTTTCTATTTTTGTTCAAAAACAAGATGTATGCATTGATAACGCTTTGATTTTTATTATAATATAACTGTAAATTATTAAGATTGGTAATCAAAAATATAGAGAGGAGGATTTTTGATTATGAATAAAAATAAAAAAATGGTAAGTGTTGCATTACTTAGTACAGTAATATTGAATATAGCACTTACAGAAGGTGTTTCCAGTTGTTCATGCTAATGAGGTGGCTTCAGCTACAAAATTTGGAAATACTAGTAGTTGACATGGGGTCTACTATTTTGGGGAATTAAGGCAATTGGTGATAACTGTTTTGAATAAGAAATACAATATAGTTTTATTTTTATTATTTATAGTCTATTTGTTTGGGTACTTCTCAATTTCAAAAATTTAATTCCTATAATGTGTGTGATCCAAATATTTTTATTAGAAAATATATTTAAATCTCAAAATAAAGCTTATCCAAATAGGTAAAATTATAGTTATTATTGCTTCTATAATATTATTTATTGATAGTATACTAAATTAAGAGTCTGAGAACTATTTTTGTCTCAGACTCTTTTTGTTTAAATACTTTTTTTCCCTGGTAGGAGGGAAACTGGTAAGAAATAACCGGTTGTGGCAACTTCTTTTCCTTCGATTTTTTGAAGGAGTAAATCAACTGTCAGGCGAGCAATTTCTTCCAAAGGTTGTTTAATGGTAGTAAGGTGAGGATAGAAATTCTCGATAAAATAAGTTCCGTCGTAGCCAATAACCTTAAGCTGTTCTGGAACAGAAATACCAAGTTCCTGAGCAATCTTCATCACCAAGATAGCTGTCAAATCATCCGATGCGAAAATCGCATCTGGTTTTTGTTTGGTCAGGATACTTTTGATTTCCATTTCCTTGCGGAGGGGTGAAAAGTCACTGGAAATATTGATGATGGGAGCTTTTGGGAAGATAGAAGCGAACCCTGCATGACGAAGTCCAGTTGGTGAATTAGAGTTGTCATTACCTGTAATCATAATGACTGACTTTGCTCCAGTTTTCGCTAAAGTTTGAGCTGCTAGGACTCCACCAGCATAGTTATCAGAGGAAACGACAGGAATGTCTGGTGATAGGTTACGGTCAAAAGAGATGATTGGTGCTGTAACGCGATTGTAGTCTTCAATTCCTAAGTTATGGCTACCAGATATAATACCGTCCACTTGGTTAGCTTCTAGCATTTCAAGATATTCACGTTCTTTTTCCGAATCGTGCTCACTGTTACAGATGATTGTCTTGTAGCCTTTTTTGAAGAGTTCGTGTTCCAATTTGTCAATCAATTCAGCATAGAAAACATGGCTGATTTTTGGGAAAATCAACCCAATTAACTTGGCTGATTTCCCTTGAAGGCTACGAGCTAGGTTGTTGGGTTTATAGCCCAATTCACGCATGGCATCCTTAACCTTTTGAATAGTTTTTTCTGACAGGTAGCCCTTTTTATTGATAACACGTGAGACAGTAGTTGGGCTGACGCCTGCTAGTTCTGCGACATCAGTTAGTTTTGCGACCATATTCTAATTTGTAGTAAGTTCCAGTTGGCTTTCCAGATTTAATGAGGATTCCATTTTGATCCGCATGTGGGAATACACGACCAGAAAATACTTTTTCTCCTTTATTGATGAAAATTTCAAAGACTGAATTATCGATGAAGATATTGACAGTAGTTGCTTGGTTGTCGATTGAACATGAGCGAGAAGTTCCAAATTCTTGAGCATATTGCTCACCTGCTTGACTGCGGTCAACAGTAACTTGACCATTGACAAGGTCAAAGTTGATAGAGAGCCCTTTACCATCCTTATTAGCTAAAAGGACAATTTCGCTTTGGCTATTTGCTTCAAGGTTAAGCTCAAGTTCATAGGTATTTTTAGTTTCAGAACGATTTGAAAATTCCTCTTGTGAAGCACGGAGTTCTTTGATAGCAGTTACAGGATACTGATAGAGTTTGCCATCTTTAATGGTAAGTTCCTTGACCAATGAGAAAGTTCCTTGGTGATCAAAACGGTCAGATGGATAAGACACATCTGGTAGACCAAGCCAACTAACAGCAAGTGCACGTCCATCAGGCGCATTGAAGGCTTGAGTAGCGTATGCTTCAAACCCATAATCGAGGTTGTGTAGTTCAGATACATCTACCATACGTGCATTTTCAGGATCGAAGGAAGCACCAATTTTATACATATTTGGATAGATATTGTCATAGTCAAGAACTTTTTTATCCAAACCTTGTGGACAGTAGAGAAGGACAGGTTGTTCTCCGACAAAGACAAGATTCGGGCACTCCATCATATAGGCAGTACGGTCGTTGTTGAAGTCCAACTCACCAACTTCTTGCCAGTTTGTATAATCATTATCGACAGCTTTGTAGAGACGGACAAAACCTTTTTTCTCCAAGTCTTGACCACCAACGATTGCGTAGTATTGTCCTTTAAAGTTAAAAATCTGTGGATCGCGGAAGTGGTCAGTTACATCAGCGGGTTGATCAATCAAGATCTTATCAATCTTTTTAATATTTCCATCCTTATCCATCAAGGCACCAATCTGATAAGGGTGGCGAACCCAATTTTCATCACGGACATTTCCTGTATAGAATAGGAACAATTGATCACCAAACTGCATAGCAGATCCTGAGTAAGCACCGTGGCTATCCAGTGGAGTATCAGGCAAGATTTTAACACCTGTTTCAGTAAAGTGCACCAAATCGTCACTCTCAAGTTGAACCCAAGATTTCAAGCCGTGGGCTGCTCCAAAGGGGAAGTTTTGGTAAAAGACAATCCACTTACCATCAAAATAAGAAAAACCGTTTGGGTCGTTGAGGAGTCCTTCCTTTGGTTCGATGTGATAGCTGACATGCCATGGGGATTGAGCCATCTTTTCTTGGATTTCTTTTTTTTCTTCTTGTGTCCAATCTTCATAACGTCTGTAACGACGTTCAGTAGTCCATTCCATTTCTATTTCCTCCATAAATTCTACTATCTTAATAGTAAACGTTTCCTTATAAAAAAAGCAAGTCTTTTACACTAAATTAAAGAAAAATGTCAAACGATTGACAGAGTTTGGGAACGTAATTTTATGGAAAAATGATGAAAATATGAAAAGTTTTTGAAAAAACTTTTAAAGTAAAAACCTTGATTTTAGAGGGTGTTATGGGTGTGTTGATGAAAAAAATAGCAAAAAAACAATCAAAAAAATAAAAAAATAGCAAAATTTTTCTGCAAAACGCTTGACATATTTTTCAAACGTGATAGAATAATATTCGTGGGGCGAGTAAAATCGCTTTCAAACAAGAACAAATTTTTTTATAAGGAGATTTTTGCAAATGACCAATACAGAAATTGCAAAAAAAGTCATCGAAGCCTTGGGTGGACGTGAGAACGTTAACAGTGTAGCACACTGTGCGACTCGCCTTCGATGTTATGGTGAAAGATGAAGCGAAGATCAACAAAGATGCTATCGAGAACTTGGAAAAAGTTCAAGGTGCTTTCTTTAACTCAGGTCAATACCAAATCATTTTTGGTACAGGTACAGTAAACAAGATGTACGACGAAGTCGTAGCTCTTGGTTTGCCAACGACATCTAAGGATGAGATGAAGGCAGAAGCTGCTAAACAAGGAAATTGGTTCCAACGTGCCATCCGTACTTTTGGTGACGTCTTTGTTCCAATCATTCCAGTTATCGTAGCAACTGGTCTCTTCATGGGTGTTCGTGGGCTCTTGAATGCTCTTGGAATGACACTTCCAGAAGATGTGACAACTTACACTCAAATCTTGACTGACACAGCCTTTATCATCTTGCCAGGTTTTGGTTGTTTGGTCAACCTTCCGTGTATTCGGTGGTAACCCAGCCGTTGGTATCGTTCTTGGTATGATGCTCGTATCTGGTTCACTTCCAAATGCCTGGGCTGTTGCTTCTGGCGGTGAAGTAACTGCTATGAATTTCTTTGGATTTATCCCAGTTGTTGGTTTGCAAGGTTCAGTTCTTCCAGCCTTCATCATCGGGGTTGTCGGAGCTAAATTTGAAAAAGCTGTTCGTAAAGTGGTTCCAGATGTACTTGATCTCTTGGTAACACCATTCGTAACACTTCTCGTAATGTCAATTCTTGGTTTGTTTATCATCGGACCAGTCTTCCACGTTGTTGAAAACTACATTCTTCTTGGAACAAAAAGCTATCCTTAACTTGCCATTTGGTCTTGGTGGTTTCTTGATTGGTGGAGTTCACCAAGTTATCGTCGTATCAGGTGTTCACCACATCTTCAACTTGCTTGAAGTTCAATTGCTTGCTGCTGACCATGTCAACCCATTCAACGCTATTATCACAGCTGCCATGACTGCTCAAGGTGCTGCAACTGTAGCCGTTGGTGTGAAAACTAAAAATCCTAAACTTAAAACACTTGCTTTCCCAGCTGCTCTTTCTGCCTTCCTAGGTATTACTGAGCCTGCTATCTTCGGGGTTAACTTGCGTTTCCGTAAACCATTCTTCCTTTCATTGATCGCTGGTGCAATCGGTGGTGGATTGGCATCTATCCTTGGTCTTGCTGGTACTGGTAATGGTATCACAATCATCCCAGGTACAATGCTTTACATTGGTAACGGACAACTTCCACAATACCTTCTTATGGTAGCTGTATCATTCGCTCTTGGTTTTGCTCTTACTTACATGTTTGGTTATGAAGATGAAGCAGAAGTGGCTTCAGAAGCTACAACTGAACGTTTGGCTGACGAAGCAGTAACTGGTACTGTTGTTGCACCTAGCGAAGGTGTCATCCAAACACCAATCGTTGGTGACGTAGTTGCCCTTTCAGATGTTAATGACCCAGTCTTCTCAAGTGGAGCTATGGGACAAGGTATCGCTGTAAAACCTAGTCAAGATGTTGTTTACGCCCCAGCTGATGCTGAAGTGACAATCGTCTTCCCAACAGGACATGCTTATGGTTTGAAAACTGCAAACGGAGCTGAAATCTTGATCCACGTTGGTATCGATACTGTTTCAATGAACGGTGAAGGATTTGACCAAAAAGTTGCTCAAGGTGACAAGGTTAAAGCTGGAGATGTTCTTGGAACATTTGACTCAGCTAAGATTGCTGCATGCACTTGATAATACAACAATGGTTATCGTGACAAACACTGCAGACTTTTGCTTCAGTAAATCCAGTTGCTTCTGGATCAGTTGCTAAAGGTGATGCAATCATCGAAGTTAAAGCTTAATAAATCAAAAAAACGAACAAATGTCATGTTTGTTCGTTTTTGATTGAATCGTAAAATTTACAGAGGAAAAACTAAAATATAGAGCAACTTTCCTTCTGGAATTATGCTATAATAGAGAAAATAAAAACTAGAGGTTTATCATGACAAAATTATATGGAAGCTTGGAAGCGGGCGGTACAAAATTTGTCTGTGCTGTCGGTGATGAAAACTTTAACATTGTAGAAAAAACACAATTTCCAACAACAACTCCTATCGAGACAATCGATAAAACTATTGAGTTCTTTTCAAAATTCGACAACCTTGCTGGTCTTGCAGTTGGTTCATTTGGTCCCATTGATATTGACAAAAACTCAAAAACTTATGGCTTTATCACAACAACTCCAAAACCTCACTGGGCAAATGTAGACTTGCTTGGTGCCCTTCGTCGCGCCCTTAACGTGCCAATGTACTTCACAACAGACGTAAACAGCTCGGCTTACGGTGAAGTGGTTGCCCGTAACAATGCTGGTGGTCGTATCGAAAACTTGGTTTACTACACAATCGGTACAGGTATCGGTGCAGGTGTTATCCAACGTGGTGAGTTTATCGGTGGTGTGGGTCACCCTGAAATGGGTCACTATTATGTGGCTAAACACCCAATGGATATTGAAAAAGAATTCAACGGTGTTTGTCCTTTCCACAAAGGATGTTTGGAAGGTTTTGCGGCTGGTCCAAGCTTAGAAGCTCGTACAGGAATTCGTGGTGAAAACATCGAACTCAACAGTTCTGTTTGGGATGTTCAAGCCTACTATATCGCTCAAGCAGCTGTAAATGCAACTGTAACCTTCCGTCCAGACGTTATCGTATTTGGTGGTGGTGTTATACTCAACAACACATGCTTGACCGTGTACGTGAAAAATTCACATCCTTGCTCAATGGTTACCTACCAGTTCCGGATGTGCGTGACTATATCGTAACACCAGCTGTTGCAGGTAATGGTTCAGCTACACTTGGAAACTTCGTTCTTGCTAAGAGCGTAGCAAAATAAGTATAAAAAATGAGGTCGAGATTTGTCCCGGCCTCTTTCTTTAGTCTTTTTCAATTTTCGTTTCCTGATGGAATATATTTTGCCAAGTTTCATGTCTGCGCCAGATACTTGTATGAATAGTATCACCTATCTGATAGCGGATGAGTTTTGTCTTCTGACTAATGGACGTTAAGTGAAGCTCCTTGATAGCAGTGGTTAATTCTTTTTCCTCCTTATAGGCTTCCTTGTCTAGTTCTAGTCCGTCTTGGCGAATATAAATGAAATCTTCAGCCAGTAATTCTTCCAATTGATTTCCTTGGTCAATTAGTTGCTCTCTCATGAGCAATTTTTTATAGACATTATCAAGAATTTCATCCTCAGGAATCGGTGCTGGTTCGATATGAATATCGGTATCAAAGACGCCAAAGCGTTCTGATAACATGGATTCAACCTGATCTGCAATTTCGTGACTTTCGAAAACGGAGAGGTCTGGATTCATCTCGAGAGTAATGTCTAGATAAATATTACTTCCATAAGTACGACCCCGTTGTGATTTGACCTTGCTAATCTTAGGAATTTCCATGATAGCCTTTTGGTAATCTTCCAACAAATGTTCATCAAAACCATCTGAAAGACTGAAGGATGACTCAATAAAGATATCATAAGCAGTCTTGAGGATAAAGAAGGTGATAACGATGGCAACCAATTTATCCACGAGAGGGAAGTTAAAAACTGCTGGCTAGGATGGCGATGGTGGTTCCAAGTGAGGTGACGGCATCTGATAGATTGTCCTTGGCAGCTGCTTTCAGTGCCTTAGACTTGGATTGCTTGCTGAGGTGAGTGTTGTAGAGATAGACTCCAAACATAATCACTGCAGAAATCACTCCCAAAATCGCTCCAAGTGGGTCAATCACAGTTTCTTCGCGACTGATAATCTTTTGAATGGTATCTCGCAAGACATCAAAACCAACATAGAACATGATGATAGAGGTGATAAGACTTGCCAAGTCCTCGATTTTCCAGTGACCGAAACGATGGTCTCTATCTGCTGGCTGTCGGGCCAATCGAATCCCTATGAGGAGGGCAACATTTCCGATGATATCAGAAACGTTGTTGAAACCATCCGCCACCAAACTGGACGAGTGGAGGAGGTAGCCCGCTGCTAACTTAGCTGCTGACAAGAAAAGGTAGGTCAAGATGCTAATAATAGCACCTCGCTCAGCTAATTTCAAGTTTGAAACTGATTGATTCATCTGACTCTCTTCCTAGAATTTTTGTATTCTATCATTATACTGGTTTTGTAAGGAAAATTCAAATGGAGGTGACTCACTCCACTCCAGTACTTGAAAACTTTTGAAAATCTGTTATAATAGAACTACTCAAGGGAGTAGCTGGCGGTTAACCGCGATAGTGTCGTCATTACGAATTATTTCCGGCACTATATTAAACAGCGAGACTTGTTTTTTTAAAAAACAGGTCTCTTTTTTTGTAAAAAGAGACCAAAAAGGAGGAGACTGTTTTGTCAAAAGAACAAAATAAAGATTTGTTTTACACACAATCTTCTGAGGAAGTCCTAAAGAATTTGGACTCATCTGTTGAAGGTTTGTCAACTGCCCAGGCTCAAGAACGCTTAGCGACTTATGGTCGAAATGAGTTAGAAGAGGGCGAAAAACGTAGCCTACTAGCTAAATTCCTTGATCAATTTAAGGATTTGATGATCATCATCTTGCTAGCGGCAGCGGCACTTTCTGTCATTACAGAAGGAATGGACGGTTTAACAGATGCCATTATCATCTTAGCCGTAGTTGTCCTGAATGCAGCCTTTGGTGTTTACCAAGAAGGTCAAGCAGAAGCAGCGATTGAGGCTCTGAAAAATATGTCTAGCCCAATAGCCCGTGTTCGTCGTGATGGTCATGTCATTGAGATCGACTCAAAAGAATTGGTGCCTGGGGACATCGTCTTGCTAGAATCTGGAGATGTAGTTCCTGCTGATATGCGTTTGCTTGAAGCGGCGTCTCTTAAAATCGAAGAAGCAGCTCTTACAGGGGAGTCTGTCCCAGTTGAAAAAGATGTGACAGGACTTGTTGAAGCGGATGCTGGTATCGGGGACCGTGTTAACATGGGTTATCAAAACTCAAACGTAACTTACGGTCGTGGTCTTGGTGTCGTGACTAACACTGGTATGTATACTGAAGTTGGTAAGATTGCGGATATGTTGGCCAATGCCGATGAGACAGAAACACCATTGAAGCAAAGCTTGGAACAATTATCTAAAGCCTTGACTTACTTAATCGTTGTGATTGCGATTATCACTTTCTTAGTTGGTGTATTCGTTCGTGGTGAACATCCGTTAGAAGGCTTGATGGTTGCGGTTGCTCTTGCGGTTGCTGCGATTCCAGAAGGACTCCCTGCCATTGTAACCATCGTTCTATCTTTGGGAACAACAACCCTTGCTAAACGTAATTCAATTGTTCGTAAATTACCAGCGGTTGAAACACTTGGTTCAACAGAAATCATCGCATCTGATAAAACAGGTACCTTGACTATGAACCAAATGACTGTTGAAAAAGTCTATACTAACGGTCAATTGCAAAGCTCAGCAGCTGAGATTGCTGCTAGCAACAATACCCTCCGTATCATGAACTTTGCCAATGATACAAAGGTGGACCTATCTGGTAAATTGATTGGTGACCCAACGGAGACAGCTCTTGTACAGTTTGGTTTAGACCACAACTTTGACGTCCGTGAAATCTTGAAGGATGAGCCACGTGTGGCAGAATTGCCATTTGACTCAGACCGTAAGCTTATGTCTACCATCCATAAAGAAGCAGATGGTTCATACTTTATCGCTGTCAAGGGTGCCCCTGACCAATTGCTCAAACGTGTGACACGTATTGAAGTCAATGGTGAAGTTCGTCCAATCACAGAAGAAGACAAACAAGCTATCCTTGCTACCAACAAAGACTTGGCTAAACAAGTCCTTCGTGTCTTGATGATGGCTTATAAGACAAGCAAGGAAATTCCAACCTTGGAATCTGAAATTGTTGAGTCTGACCTTATCTTCTCTGGTTTAGTCGGCATGATTGACCCTGAGCGTCCAGAAGCAGCAGAAGCTGTCCGTGTCGCTAAGGAAGCAGGTATCCGTCCAATCATGATCACGGGTGACCACCAAGATACAGCAGAAGCCATTGCCAAACGTCTTGGAATCATCGATCCAAATGATACAGAAGACCATGTTTTCACGGGTGCTGAGTTGAATGAACTCACTGATGAAGAATTCCAAAAAGTCTTCAAGCAATACTCTGTTTATGCTCGTGTGTCTCCTGAACACAAAGTTCGTATCGTGAAAGCATGGCAAAAAGAAGGCAAGGTTGTTGCTATGACTGGTGATGGGGTTAACGATGCACCATCACTTAAGACAGCTGATATCGGTATCGGTATGGGGATTACAGGTACAGAGGTTTCTAAGGGAGCTTTCTGATATGGTCCTTGCAGATGACAACTTCGCAACCATTATCGTAGCGGTTGAAGAAGGACGTAAGGTCTTCTCAAATATCCAAAAATCTATCCAATACCTCTTGTCTGCCAATATGGCTGAAGTCTTCACCATCTTCTTTGCAACCCTCTTTGGTTGGGATGTGTTGCAACCGGTACATCTTCTTTGGATTAACTTGGTAACAGATACTCTTCCAGCCATCGCTCTTGGTGTGGAACCAGCTGAGCCAGGCGTGATGACCCACAAACCTCGTGGACGTAAGTCTAACTTCTTTGATGGTGGTGTCTTCGGAGCTATCATGTATCAAGGTATCTTCCAAACCATGCTGGTTCTTGGTGTTTATGGTTGGGCAATTCTCTTCCCAGAGCATCAAGTTCAAAGTGAAATCCACGCAGATGCCCTTACAATGGCCTTTGCAACTCTTGGTTTGATCCAATTGCTCCATGCCTTTAACGTCAAGTCTGTTACCAATCAATCTTTACGGTTGGACTCTTCAAGAATAAGACCTTTAACTGGTCAATCCCAGTTGCCTTCATCCTCTTGATGGCTACGATTGTGGTTCCAGGATTTAACAGCCTCTTCCACGTTTCACATTTGAGCTTGACTCAATGGATAGTGGTTGCTGTAGGAGCACTTATGATTGTGGTCCTTGTTGAGATTGTTAAGGCAATCCAACGAGCACTCGGAAAAGATAAAAACGCTATTTAAGCACTATGAAAAGTCATCTTCGGATGGCTTTTTTTGCTTTTATATAAGATAAACTGACAAAGATTTTGTGATATAATCAAGTAGACTGATATGGTATGGAGGAAAGAATCTTGGAAAAGAAAATTGTAAAAGATATGATGTTTTTGTCTCAGGTATCCCAGCCTGCTAGTCAGGAAGATTTACCCCTGGCAAAGGATTTGCAGGACACCCTGCTAGCTAATCGTGAAAGCTGTGTAGGACTAGCAGCCAATATGATTGGGGTGCAAAAGCGCGTGATTATTTTTAATATTGGCATGATTCCTATGGTTATGTTTAATCCGGTTCTCAAGTCTTTTGAAGGGCCTTACGAGACCGAGGAAGGTTGTTTGTCTTTGACAGGCGTGAGACCAACAACCAGGTATGAAAAAATTACCGTATCCTATAGAGATGTTCATTGGAAAGAACAGACCATTACCCTGACGGGTTTTCCAGCTCAGATCTGTCAACATGAATTGGATCATTTGGAAGGGATTATCATATAGACTTGTTTTCCAAGAGAAGTGTCAATCCTTTGAAGGTTAAGTTGGTAAGGTTAACTATCTCAAAACCTTCAAGTTTAAGGAAACAACCTCGTTTTTCTTGTAATCTTGTTTAAAATTTGTGATAATGGATGAAAGAATAATAAATGGAGGACAGTCAAATGGGATTTTATCTGATGATTGGTTCGATGTTGCTTGGTCTTTTAGCTTTGAAGATAGGATTTTCTCATCTAAAGGAGAAAAAGTTTAATCTGTCATCTATCTTGACAAGCTGCCTTGGGAAAGCACTAGTTCTCTTTGCAATCTGGTTAGGATTGCCAAAATAAGCAAAGAAGCCTCGGTATTAACCGAGGTTTTTAGGCTCAAATCCTTGGTAGTCCTAAAAAAATATGCTACACTAAAACTATGAAAATTCTAATCCCAACCGCAAAAGAAATGAACACTGAAATCCCTAGTTTAGATGCAAATCCCTTGAGTCCTGAGAGTCAGGCTGTTCTGGATGAATTAGTTAGATATTCTGCCCAAGAACTAGAGAGTTTTTACAAAATCTCTGCCGATAAAGCGCAAGAGGAGTATAGCCATATCCAAGCCTTGAAAAATGGAACGGCTAGAAACTATCCAGCCTTGTACCTCTTTGATGGACTTATGTATCGCAACATCAAAAGGGACAATCTAAGCAAGGCTGAACAAGCCTATCTGGAGAAACACCTCATGATAACGTCAGCTCTTTACGGTGTGATTCCAGCCTATGCACCGATTGCACCTCACAGACTGGACTTTTTGATGAAGCTTAAAATCGCTGGGAAAAGCCTGAAAAGTCACTGGCAGTCAGCTTATGAAGAGTCGGTGAAGGGTGAAGAACTAATCTTTTCACTCTTGTCTTCGGAATTTGAAACTGTTTTCCCTAAAGAGGTTCGCGAGCAAATGGTGACTTTCAAGTTTATGGAAGACAGAGATGGAAAACTTAAAGTCCACTCAACCATTTCAAAGAAAGCTAGGGGTGCTTTCTTAACAGCCTTGATGGAAAATCAGGTGACTTCGGTAGAAGAAATCAAAAAGCTCAGCTTTGCAGGTTTCCACTATCGAGAAGACCTGTCTACTGGCAAGGAATTGGCTTTTGTGAAATAGATTGAAAATAGAGTCTGTCCTAGGTTGTATCAGGGCAGGCTTTTTTATGCTAAATTTCAAGTTCAAGTTAGCCAGCAAGAAGCAATTCTCTAGGGGACTTGTAGTTCAAGCATTTTTTAGGATAGTTATTAATCCACTTTTCGATGAATGCGACTTCTTTGGGAGTCGTTTTCTTAGTTCCTTTAGGTAACCATCTACGAATGAGCCTGTTGTGATTCTCATTAGTTCCCCTTTCCCAAGAGGCATAGGGGTGTGCATAATAGATATGTTCCTTAGAAAACACATCGGATAAGCGATTGAATTCCGTTCCATTATCTGCCGTGATGGAAAGAATTTGATGCTGTTTTAAGATGAGTTTTAGAGCCTGATTGACCGACTCAGCGCTTTTATTTGGAATTAATCGGATGATTTGATGCCTAGTCTTTCGATCAGTTAAGACCAGTAAACAATAGTTTTTCGCTCTTGTAAGCAGAACCGTATCAATCTCATAATGCCCATTTTCCAATCGCAGATTAATAGCTTCAGGCCTCTGTTCGATAGATTGACCAGCGGGTTTAAAATTGGTGCTAGCTTGTTTCTTAACAGATTTTCCTTTTCTAGGATAAAGCAGATTCTGTTTGGTTAACCCCAATTTTCCATGATGAATCCAGTAGTAGATGGTAGAAATGCCCACGTTAACCTCCTTAGCCTTGACCATCATTTCAGGAGAAAACTTTTGCTTATGATAGTGGAGAATCTTTTCCTTTAGTTCCTTGGTTAAGCTTAATTTCTTGACCGATCGCTTGCGATTGCTTTCATAAGATCGTTGAGCATAGTCGGCAGAATAAACCTTTTTGAAGCGCCCTTTTTCAAGACATTGTAGGACTGTCCCACGCTTGATTTCAGTGTGGATAGTTTGAGGAGATTTTCCAAGTAGAGAGGCAATTTCTCTATTTGATTTTCCTTCTTTTTTCCATCGTTCGATTAAGCGACGGCTATCGATTGTCAAATGTTTACCTTTTGTAGTATAATTGTCTTGCATCTCTGTGCCTTTCTTGTGTTTGTGGTGAACAACAAGTATAACACAGAGGTGTTTTCTTATGCCTATAATTAGCTTTCATTTGACAATAGGGGCCCTTGAAGCTGTTTCGTCAGCTAAACCAAGGCTAGTCTTAGCCTTGGCTCGTCAGCCTAACAGCATCAAGCCTCTTATCAAATGAAATCGAGGACTAGCTATAGCTAGTTGAAGTATCTAATTTTTAGGAAGGCTGGGTGGCTAACTTCATTATAGAACTTTTAGCAGGCTTTTTTATGATTTGACGCTTCTATTTTTAGTTCAGAATGGTAGGAATTTTCTCACAATTTTGGTATAATAGGACTATTAGAAAATTTCGAGGAGACAAACATGTCAGTTAAGATTGCTTTACTTGGATTTGGTACAGTAGCCAGTGGTGTGCCATTCTTGCTAAAGGAAAATAGAGAAAAAATCGTTCAAGCGGCTCAGTCAGAAATTGAAGTAGCTAAAGTTTTGGTCAAAGACGATCAAGAAAAAGCACGCTTGCTTGAAGCAGGAAATGATTTTAATTTTGTAACAAATATCGATGAAATCTTGTCAGACAAAGACATTACGATCGTTGTTGAGTTGATGGGACGTATCGAACCTGCTAAAACATTTATCACTCGTGCTTTAGAAGCAGGGAAGCACGTTGTGACAGCCAACAAGGACCTTTTGGCTGTTCATGGTGCAGAATTGCTTGAGATTGCCAAAGCTCATAATGTTGCTCTTTACTATGAAGCAGCTGTTGCGGGAGGAATTCCAATCCTTCGTACCTTGGTTAACTCACTAGCATCAGACAAAATCACACGTGTTCTTGGTGTTGTCAATGGCACATCAAACTTCATGATGACCAAAATGGTAGAAGAAGGCTGGTCTTACGCTGACGCCCTTGCTGAAGCTCAACGACTTGGCTTTGCTGAAAGTGATCCTACAAATGACGTTGATGGGATTGATGCAGCCTACAAGATGGTCATCCTTAGCCAGTTTGCATTTGGAATGAATGTCAAATTTGAAGATGTAGCCCATCAAGGAATCCGCAATATCACTCCAGAGGATGTGGCAGTTGCCCAAGATCTTGGGTATGTGGTTAAGTTGGTAGGTTCTATCGAAGAAACAGCTTCTGGAATCGCTGCTGAGGTTACTCCAACCTTCCTTCCTAAGGCTCACCCACTTGCAAGTGTCAATGGTGTTATGAATGCAGTCTTTGTAGAGTCTATAGGGATTGGTGAATCGATGTACTATGGACCAGGTGCTGGACAAAAACCAACTGCAACGAGTGTCGTAGCTGATATCGTTCGTATCGTTCGTCGTTTGAATGACGGTACCATTGGAAAAGCCTTCAACGAATACCATCGTGACCTTGTTTTGGCTCAGCCAGAAGATGTCAAAGCCAACTACTATTTCTCAATCTTGGCTCCAGACTCAAAAGGTCAAGTCTTGAAATTGGCTGAACTCTTTAATGCAGAAGATATTTCTTTCAAGCAAATCCTACAAGATGGCAAGCAAGAAGGCAAGGCTCGTGTTGTTATCATCAGCCATAAGATCAACAAGGCGCAACTTGAAAATATTACAGACGCTTTGAAGGCGGTAGCTGAGTTTGAACTTCTCAATACCTTCAAGGTTTTAGGAGACTAAGATGAAGATTATTGTACCTGCTACAAGTGCCAATGTGGGTCCAGGTTTTGACTCGGTTGGTGTAGCTGTAACGAAGTATCTAGAAATTCAGGTTTGTGAGGAACGCGAAGAATGGATGATTGAGCACCAACTAGGCAAATGGATTCCGCGTGATGAACGTAATCTTTTGCTGAAAATTGCTCTACAAATTGTTCCAGACCTACAACCACGACGTTTGAAAATGATTAGTGATATTCCTCTTGCACGTGGACTTGGTTCATCGAGCTCTGTCATCGTTGCAGGGATTGAACTGGCAAATCAATTAGGAAATCTTAAATTAAGCGATCATGACAAATTGCAATTGGCGACTAAGATTGAAGGGCATCCTGATAATGTTGCCCCAGCCATCTACGGAAATCTGGTCATTGCAAGCTCAGTCGAAGGTCAGATTTCAGCTGTTGTGGCGTCTTTCCCAGAGTGTGCTTTCCTAGCTTATATTCCAAACTATGAATTGCGAACTCGCGATAGTCGTGGTGTCTTGCCTAAGAAATTATCATACAAGGAAGCTGTTGCAGCAAGTTCAATAGCCAATGTGGCTATCGCAGCTCTATTGACAGGAGATATGGTCAAAGCTGGTCAAGCTATCGAGAGTGACCTTTTCCACGAGCGTTATCGTCAAGATTTGGTTCGAGAATTTGCGACAATTAAAAAAGTTGCCAAGAGAAACGGTGCTTATGCGACCTACTTGTCTGGCGCTGGGCCTACTGTCATGGTTCTAGCTGATCCTGATAAGATGCCGAAGATTAAGGCAGAGCTTGAAAAACAACCGTTCAAAGGCAAGCTTCATGATTTGCAAGTAGACACACAAGGCGTGCGCGTCGAAGAAAAATAAATATTGCGATAGGATGGGGAAACTCTCTATTAGAGGGCTTCCTATCCTTTTTTTGAAAATGAAAGATGGGATATGAAATGTTTCCCACTTTTGCTGACCGATAGATGGTCAAGGAGGATTTGAAATGGCAGAAATATATCTAGCAGGCGGTTGTTTTTGGGGTTTGGAAGAATATTTTTCCAGAATTTCTGGAGTGTTGCAAACCAGTGTTGGTTATGCTAATGGTCAAGTAGAAACTACTAATTATCAATTAATCAAAGAAACAGATCATGCAGAGACTGTGCAAGTTATCTATGATGAAAAGGTGGTGTCCCTCCGTGAGATTCTACTCTATCATTTCCGAGTCATTGATCCACTGTCTGTCAATCAACAAGGAAATGACCGTGGTCGTCAGTACCGCACAGGGATTTATTACCTAGATGAAGAGGATTTGCCGACTATCTATGCTCTTGTCCAAGAGCAGGAGCGCATGCTCGGTCGCAAGATAGCGGTAGAAGTGGAGAAACTCCGTCACTATATCCTGGCTGAGGACTATCACCAAGACTACCTCAAGAAAAATCCTGGTGGCTATTGCCACATTGATGTGAGGGATGCTGAGAAACCACTGATAGATGCCGCCAACTATGAAAAACCTAGTCAGGCAGTTTTACGAGAGAATTTGTCAGAAGAGTCTTATAGAGTTACTCAAGAAGCTGCGACGGAAGCTCCCTTTAGAAATGCCTACGACCAAACTTTTGAGGAAGGAATTTATGTTGATATCACGACTGGTGAGCCTCTTTTCTTTGCTAAGGATAAGTTTGCCTCAGGCTGTGGTTGGCCAAGCTTTAGCCGACCAATTTCCAAGGAACTCATTCATTACTACAAAGACTTGAGTCATGGAATGGAGCGAATCGAAGTTCGGTCACGTTCGGGTAATGCCCACTTGGGTCATGTCTTTACAGACGGGCCTCAGGAACTAGGTGGTTTACGCTATTGTATTAATTCTGCCTCTCTACGATTCATTGCTAAGGATGAAATGGAAGAGGCTGGTTATGGCTACCTACTTCCATATTTGAACAAATAAAAAGATGGTGGTTTTTCCACCTTCTTCATTTTGAAAATAGAAGGGACTTATGAAACACTTACTTTCTTACTTTAAACCCTACATTAAGGAGTCTTTACTAGCGCCCCTGTTTAAGTTGCTAGAAGCTGTTTTTGAACTCTTGGTCCCCATGGTGATAGCTGGGATTGTTGACCAATCCATCCCTCAAAAAGATCAGGGTCATCTGTGGATGCAAATGGGACTCCTCTTTGTGTTTGCAGTTATTGGTGTTTTGGTTGCTTTAGTAGCCCAGTTTTACTCAGCCAAGGCAGCAGTCGGATTTACCAAGGAGTTGACCAATGACCTCTATCGTCATATTCTCTCCTTGCCAAAGGATAGTCGAGACCGTTTGACGACTTCGAGTTTGGTGACGCGTTTGACTTCAGATACCTACCAGATTCAAACGGGAATCAATCAATTCTTGCGCTTATTTTTAAGGGCTCCTATTATTGTTTTCGGTGCCATTTTCATGGCATATCGTCTCTCGCCTGAATTGACCTTTTGGTTTTTGGTCATGGTTGCCATTTTGACCTTTGTCATTGTCGTTTTATCACGTTTGGTCAATCCTCTCTACAGTAGTTTGAGAAAGAAAAACAGACCAGCTGGTTCAGGAGACACGCCAACAGATACAAGGCATGCGTGTGATTCATGCTTTTGGCCAAGAAAAACGAGAAATTGAACATTTTCAAGTACTAAACCAAGTCTATATGGCTATCCAAATGAAAACAGGCTACTGGTCTAGTCTCTTGACACCCTTGACCTATTTGATCGTCAACGGAACTCTGCTGGTGATTATCTGGAATGGCTATATTTCTATCCAAGGAGGCTGGCTCAGTCAGGGTGCCTTGATTGCCCTAATCAACTATCTCTTACAGATCTTGGTAGAGTTAATTAAACTAGCCATGCTGATTAATTCACTCAACCAGTCTTATATATCAGCTAAGCGCATTGAGGAAGTCTTCGCTGAAAAACCTGAAGATATTCATTCTGAGATTCATGTAGGAAAAGTATCTGGACATCGAGTTTTACAAGTTAGTCACTTGACCTTTACCTACCCAGATGCAGCTCAACCTTCGCTAAGGGATATTTCTTTTGATATGCAGCAAGGAGAAATTCTTGGGATCATTGGGGGAACTGGTTCTGGTAAGTCAACCTTGGTACAGGTTTTACTTGGTTTGTACAAACCAGATAATGGTACAGTGGCACTCTATCAGGCTAGACATAGTCCTCGGGATCTGGCCCAATGGCGGTCTTGGATAGCCTATGTCCCTCAAAAGGTTGAACTCTTTAAAGGGACTATTCGTTCTAATTTGACTCTGGGTATGGAAGAGCCTGTCTCGGACCAAGAACTCTGGAAGGCTTTGGAAATTGCTCAGGCCAAGGACTTTGTCAGTGAAAAGGAAGGTCAGTTGGACGCAGAAGTCCAAGCAGGCGGTCGTAATTTTTCAGGTGGACAAAAGCAACGCTTGTCTATTGCCCGAGCAGTCTTGCATCGAGCACCATTTCTCATCCTGGATGATGCGACTTCAGCCCTTGATACCATCACCGAGTCCAATCTTCTAAAGGCCATTCAGGAGAACTTGCCAAATACGAGCTTACTCTTGATTTCCCAACGGACCTCAACCTTGAAGATTGCAGAGCAGATTCTTCTTTTAGAGAAAGGTCAGCAATTAGCACTCGGAAATCATGAGGAATTGATGAAATCTAGTCAAGTCTATCGTGAAATCAATGCATCCCAACATGGAAAGGAGGACTAGAATGAAAGGCAAACATGCAAGTCAAACCCTTAAACGATTAGCAAAAGATTTAGCAAGTCATCCCGTCCTTCTTTTCCTGGCTTTCTTAGGAACCATTGCTCAAGTGGCCCTATCAATCTATCTTCCAATCTTGATTGGACAGGTAATTGACCAAGTCCTAGTGACGGGATCATCTCAGGTGTTTTGGCAGATTTTCCTCCAGATGATATTGGTGGTCATAGGAAATACACTGGTACAATGGGCCAATCCTCTCCTCTATAACCGTCTTATTTTCTCCTATACCAGAGATTTACGTGAAAAAATCATTCAAAAACTCCATCGTCTCCCGATTGCCCTTGTAGACAGACAGGGGAGCGGAGAAATGGTCAGCCGTGTAACGACAGATATTGAACAGTTGGCAGCAGGATTGAATATGATTTTCAACCAATTTTTCATCGGAGTTCTGATGATTTTGGTCAGTATCCTTGCTATGCTTCAAATTCATCTTTTGATGACTTTATTAGTTCTGCTCTTAACACCTCTGTCTATGGTCATTTCACGCTTTATTGCCAAGAGATCCTACCATCTCTTTCAAAAACAGACGGAGACTAGAGGGATTCAAACCCAGTTGATTGAGGAGTCGCTTACCCAGCAGACTATCATCCAATCCTTCAATGCCCAGGAAGAATTTATCCAAAAACTCCATGAGGCAAACGATACTTATGCAGGATATTCTCAGTCGGCTATCTTTTATTCTTCGACAGTCAATCCTTCAACCCGTTTTGTAAATGCCCTTATTTATGCCCTTCTTGCTGGAGTTGGTGCTTTCCGTATCATGATGGGCTCTACTTTGACAGTTGGACGTTTAGTGACCTTTTTGAACTATGTGCAGCAGTACACTAAGCCTTTTAATGATATTTCATCGGTCTTAGCTGAGTTGCAAAGTGCCTTGGCTTGTGCAGAACGTGTTTATACTGTTTTAGAAAGCCCTGAGATTAGAGAAACAGGTCTTGAAGTCTTGAACAGCGACCAAGTCAAAGGAGCTATTTCCTTTAAGCATGTTTCTTTTGGCTATACTCCAGAAAAAATCTTGATTAAGGACTTGTCTATTGATATTCCAGCTGGTAGTAAGGTTGCTATCGTAGGACCAACGGGTGCTGGGAAGTCTACCATCATTAATCTCCTCATGCGTTTTTACCCGATTAACTCTGGAGATATTTTGCTAGATGGTCATTCCATTTATGACTATACTCGAGCTTCTCTTCGACAGCAGTTTGGAATGGTGCTTCAAGAAACTTGGCTCAAGCAAGGAAGCATTCATGACAATATTGCCTTGGCAATCCTGATGCTAGCCGAGAGCAGGTTATTGCAGCAGCTAAGGCAGCCAACGCAGATTTCTTTATCCAACAGTTGCCACAGGGATATGATACCAAGCTTGAAAATGCAGGGGAATCCTTGTCTGTTGGTCAGGCTCAGCTTTTAACTATTGCCCGTGTCTTTCTAGCCATTCCTAAGATTCTTATCTTAGATGAGGCGACTTCATCCATCGATACCCGGACAGAGGTTTTGGTTCAGGATGCCTTTGCCAAACTCATGAAGGGGCGGACAAGTTTCATCATCGCCCACCGTTTGTCAACCATTCAGGATGCTGATTTGATTCTTGTCTTGGTGGATGGAGATATTGTCGAGTATGGCAATCATCAGGAACTCATGGCTAGAAAAGGCAAATACTATCAAATGCAAGAAGCAGCTGCTTTTAGTCCAGAATAGACTTTTAATCGTTTATAAAGCAAATAAGCAAATACAGAATAAAAGTTGCCTTCGGGTGACTTTTTGTTACAATAGCTAGAAAAAAATTATCTAGTATGAAAGCTAATACTCAATGAAAAATTAAAAGAGCAAACTAGGAAGCTAGTTGCAGGTTGCTCAAAAGCACGGCTTTGAGGTTGCAGATAAAGCTGACGTGGTTTGAATTTGATTTTCGAAGAGTATAATTTAGAAAAGGAGCCTATTGATGAAAGTCTTTCAGCATGTAAATATCGTGACTTGTGACCAAGATTTCCATGTTTACGTGGATGGTATCTTAGCTCTTGAAAATTCTCAAATCGTCTATGTCGGTCAGGAAAATCAAGAAATTTTCAAGCAAGCAGATCAAATCATAGACTATCAGGGTGCTTGGATTATGCCTGGTTTGGTTAACTGCCATACCCACTCTGCCATGACAGGCTTGAGGGGGATTCGTGATGATAGCAATCTACACGAATGGCTGGAGGACTATATCTGGCCAGCAGAAGCAGAATTCACACCAGAGATGACTACAAAAGCCGTCAAAGAGGCGCTGACAGAGATGCTCCAGTCAGGAACGACAACATTCAATGATATGTACAATCCGAATGGAGTAGAGATAGAGAAGATTTATGAAGCAGTCAAGGCATCCAAGATGCGTTGCTATTTTTCTCCAACTCTCCTTTTCTTCAGACATGGAGACCACAGATGAGACTATAGCAAAAACTCGTGCTGTCATCGGGACAATCAAAGGCTATCAGGATCCCAATTTCAAGGTTATGGTGGCTCCTCATTCGCCCTACAGTTGTAGTCGAGAATTGTTAGAGGCTAGTTTGAACCTAGCAAAAAAAGAAGATATTCCACTTCATATTCATGTGGCAGAAACAAAAGAAGAGTCAGGGATTATCCTGAAACGTTATGGCAAACGTCCAATAGCCTTTCTAGATGAACTTGGGTATTTAGATCATCAGGCTGTATTTGCTCACGGTGTGGAGTTAAATGAAGCAGAAATTACCCGCTTGGCAGATTCGCAAGTCGCTATCGCCCACAATCCTATCAGCAACCTCAAACTAGCTTCAGGGATTGCACCGATTATCCAACTTCAAAAGGCTGGAGTGCCAGTTGGTATCGCGACGGACTCGGTTGCTTCTAATAACAACCTTGATATGTTTGAGGAAGGACGCACTGCAGCCCTTTTACAGAAATGAAGAGTGGAGATGCTAGCCAATTTCCAATTGAAACTGCCCTAAAGGCACTGACGATTGAAGGAGCTAAGGTATTGGGAATGGAAGATGAGATTGGTAGTCTAGAAGTTGGCAAGCAAGCCGATTTTCTCGTCATCCAGCCCAAAGGAAAAATCCATCTCCAACCTCAAGAAAACATGCTTTCTCATTTAGTTTATGCTGTCAAATCGAGTGATGTTGATGACGTCTACATTGCAGGTGAGCAAGTCGTGAGAGCTGGGAAGGTACTAACAGTAGATTTGTAAGTGATACTCTTTCTAATTTTTTAAAGCCAGGTCGGTGTTGTCTTGACCTCATTAGCTCTAACAAGTTTATTGAGTGAGTATTTATTGTGTAGGCCGTATAGAAAAAAGAAGACTTTGCGAGTCTTCTTTTTGTTGCATAATATTTAATTTGAACATTTTTGAGAGGGATACAGACCTTTATCCTCTTTTAATCCTTGCACGAACTAGGTCAAGTATATCAGATAGTTTTTTGTCCATGATGATACAGGGGGGTGATAGAGTGATAAGTATTCTACACGCTAAATTCCCAAACTAAGTTCCACTGCTAATCCAAGTGGAAGTTAGTCTGATAAAAATCCTAAAAACCAGTAGAATTCCGTGTCAGGGTAAATTCCACTGGTTTTACTAATGCTTGATTTCATCGCTTCTGTAGGCAAAATGAATAGACAAAAAGAGCGCACAAAATCCCCTCATCTGAAAGCGTTTCAGATTAAGTTCCGCTATGGTGGAAGTTAGTGTGAGACGTTTGAATGGGGTTAAAGATTAGTTTTTAGATCTTATGTTGGAGTAATTTAGAAGACTGACAAACGTCTTCTGCAGGTATTTTAGAAATGCCGAGAAGCTTAGGAATCTCTTCTCCGTAAGTAAAGGCAAAGAGTTCATAGGCTGACTTTCCATTCAAAGCAGCGCGTTTGACACTGTTGACATGAGAGCAGACGAGATTGATGTCCTCTTGAGTTAAATTGTCAAAAGAAGTTCCTTTAGGTAGAATGTCGCGAATCAGCGTGTGATTTTTCTCAATTCTCCCTTTCTGGTCAGAGCGATTAGGGTCACAAAAGAAAAGCTTACTCTCTCCTCGAACATCCATTTCGATGTCATCAACCCTGGCAAACTCTCCTCCATTATCTGTCAGAATAACAGGAAAGAGTTGGCAGAAGTCTTTGTCAGCTTCGTGAAGGTTATTCTTAATATCATAGAGGTGTTTGGTAACCTCAAGGGTAGTTTTATTCTCCAGAAGCCTAGCGAAGATAAAGTTACAGAAAGAGAGATTGAAGGTGAGTAGTACTTTACCTCCCATTCTGCCCATAACCGTGTCCATTTCTAGCCAAGAGTTTAGTTGGTTAAGGACTAAATAGTTTTGAAAAATCCTCATAGGACCCTACTTTTTTTTATCTTCTTTAGGGATGGAAGGTAGATTACTTTTTCGTCTCTCTTTGAATTTAACGGCTCTAGCTAGATCAATAGGAGCGATAGACAGGTATCCTTTTTCGGATGTGTCTATAGACGGTTGAGGAGCTGACATTAAGGTTATGAGTCTTGAGGATATGATAGATGTGTTGTCCCTTTTTAACACCATCAGAAATGACTTTGTCCATGTCCCAGAAAGTCTGAGAGTTGAGAGGAGTGCCTTCACGAGCTTCAACAAGAGTTTGTTCGTACTGCTTTTGAGCTTGTTTAGGAGGTAGAAGATTTTCTGATAGCCACAGTTTTGTCTTCTTTTTAGAGCACCCATTACAGACAAAGGGAGCTTTATCAAGTAGAGGGCAAGGAAGGTTGTTAGAGGTAGAGTCTCTAATTTGTTTGTTTCGTTTGACTTCTTTAGAAACAGTAGTCGGATCTTTTAGAATAAGTTGCCCGATAGCTTTGAAGGTTTCACCGCGCTCTAAACCCTAATTGGATATCATTACGGTCTGAAAAGGGTAAGGTGTTTATGTTTTGGTCATAGTATACCTCATTTCTATCACAAACGTCTCACACTTAATTCCACCATAAAAATCCGTTTTAGACTAATTTCCACTTTGGTCAGGAAAGTGGAAGTTACTTTGAGAAATTACCCTAGATAGTAATCAATACCCCAACGCCATTTTTTTTGATAAAATTTTTGAAATCTTGTATAATAGATAGAACTGAAAGTATGAGGTTACGAACTATGAAAATGAAACAAATCAGTGATACGACTTTAAAAATCACCATGTCTTTAGAAGATTTGATGGATCGTGGAATGGAAATCGCAGACTTTCTCGTTCCGCAAGAGAAAACAGAAGAATTTTTCTATGCCATCTTGGATGAGTTAGAGATGCCAGACAGTTTTTTGGATACGGGTATGCTTAGCTTCCGAGTGACTCCAAAGCCAGATAAGGTTGATGTTTTTGTGACCAAGTCTAAGATTGATCAGAATTTGGACTTTGACGATTTGGCAGACCTTCCTGATATGGATGAGTTGGCTAAAATGTCTCCAGATGAGTTTTTAAAAACCTTGGAGAAAACCATGGCAGAAAAAACCAAAGATGATATTGAAGCTATTCAATCTTTAGAGCAGGTTGAAAAGGAAGAAGAAGCAGCACTTGATGAAGCCCTCGAAGTAGAAGAAGGAAAAAGAGAGCCTTATATCTACTACATCCTACGTTTTGACGATTTATCTAGTTTGGTTTCTTTTGCCAAAACGGTTGACTACCAAATGGAAACTTCAGAACTCTATAAGATGAATGACCAGTACTATTTGACAGTCTTAGTTGATGTAGAAGATCAACCTAGCCTTTATCCTGCTTGGTTGTTGGCACGTATGCGCGAATTTGCGGATGATAGTGATATCAGCCGTTCTGTCCTACAAGAATATGGGCAATTACTCATTAATCATGAAGCTGTTCAAGGACTCCAAAAAGTTTAATCTAGAAAAAAGAGGTTGGGACAAAAGATCCCGACCTCACTTTTTATTAGCAATCAAACTTTGACGCGGTAGTTGATTGAATTTTTTTGTTCGTCTTTTAGACTCCAAAAAGCTCCTAATCATCCTCGTGGGGCTGGGACTACGAAATCTAGACTTTGTCTATCGATTTCTGTCCCACCGCCTTTTGTTATCTTCTCTGTAAAAATCTATTTTTTTAAAAAATTGGATACAGTTTGTATTCAAAAAAATTGCTATATTATAATTTGATAGTAGAATTAAAATTTTAGCATAATTTCATGAAAATTTTCTGAATGGTCAAAGGTTGGTACAAAGTAGAAAAAAAGTCCAAAAAAATAAGGTAAAGTAGTAGCTTAAAAAGTGAGAAATGGGGTAGAATGGAGGAAGTTACTTTCGGTAGTTGAGAATCGAATTGACTGACAAATCTTTTAGGTGTAAATGTTGTTACATCAACGATTTTTACTAAACTATTATATTTTTGTTTTCAAAGTATAATTTTAGTTTATATTTGAAAAATAGATAAAATTTGAATCAGTTTTTGAAAAGAGCCCTCATATAGTTTTTGAATCCGAGCAAATGGTATTCCTATGTCTTCCAATCTTGCTAAAATTGATGAAAAACGATATGATAGAATGAAAAAAGCGAGGTGAAATATGGACCAAAGACGGATTCAAATAGAAACACAGCAGATTCTTGAAGATGTACTAGACAAGGCTTCTTTACAGGAGGGAGCACTATTTGTCTTGGGTTTGTCTTCGAGTGAAGTGCTGGGAGGACACATCGGAAAAGATTCGAGTCAGGAAATTGGTGAACTTATTGTCAAGACTATGTTGGAACTGTTGACGGCTAAGGGAATTCACCTGGCTGTTCAAGGTTGTGAACATGTCAATCGGGCTTTAGTTGTTGAACGAGAAGTAGCTATAAAACATCAGTTGGAGATTGTGAGTGTACTCCCGACCTTACATGCAGGAGGTTCTGGTCAATTGGCCGCCTTTCGCTATATGAAGGATCCTGTGGAGGTCGAATTTATTAGAGCTGATGCTGGTTTGGACATCGGAGATACTGCTATTGGGATGCATATCAAACATGTTCAGGTACCCATTCGACCAGTCTTAAGAGATATTGGTCTGGCTCATGTGACGGCACTTGCTAGTCGACCAAAACTCATTGGAGGGGCGCGTGCTCAATATCCAATAGATCACATTAGAAAGATTTAAAATGAAAAACAGAAAAATGCAGTTTGATAAAGTTATTAAATACTCTATTCGGAAGTTCTCAGTTGGTGTAGGTTCTGCAGTTATCGGGACATTTCTTTTGGGAGCAAACAACTTTTTAGTTGAAACTGTTGCAGCTAACGAAGTGGCAGCACCAAACCAAGTTCATTACCGTTATTTGGCTGAACAAGAATTGACAGAAGCAGAAAAAGGCTTTGATCCATCGCGAACTTCCTTCAGATTTAAAAGCAAGATGATGTTGTCTATCTTGTTTACAGAAAAAAGGAAGTGAATTCTCAACAATTGCCGAACACTGGAAGCAAGGAGTTGGCCCTAGCAACTCTTGGTTTTGCAACAGCGTCTTTGGTTGTTGTGGTGATGTCTAAAAAACATCGTAATAAAATGTTGGGTATTCTCTTTATTGGAGCTCTAGGTGGTAGTTACTTTATCCCTCAGTCAGCTCAAGCCTTTGAGAATAAAATCTTGGTGTCTTATAACCAAACGATTGCTGGAAGTAGTCAAGAGGACTTGGCAAAAGGTGTCATTCAAATTGAAGGATACGAGTACGTAGGTTACTTTAAAGCATCAGATTTCCAAGACCAGTCAGAGAAAATTGCTACTGCTAAAGGCACTCAAGAAGCAGGCCACGAAGGCGAATCTTTGGTTCAACCAGAATTGCCAGCCTATACAGGCGAACTTAGCGCTAAAGGCACTCAAGAAGCAGGCCACGAAGGCGAATCTTTGGTTCAGCCAGAATTGCCAGCCTACACCGGCGAGCTTACAGCCAAAGGAACCCAAGAAGAGGGTCACGAAGGCGAATCTTTGGTTCAGCCAGAATTGCCAGCCTATACAGGCGAACTTAGCGCTAAAGGCACTCAAGAAGCAGGTCACGAAGGCGAATCTTTGGTTCAGCCAGAATTGCCAGCCTATACAGGCGAACTTAGTGCTAAAGGCACTCAAGAAGCAGGCCACGAAGGCGAAACTTTGGTTCAACCAGAATTGCCAGCCTATACAGGCGAACTTAGCACTAAAGGAACTCAAGAAGAGGGCCACGAAGGCGAATCTTTGATTCAGCCAGAATTGCCAGCCTATACAGGCGAATTTAGCGCTAAAGGAACTCAAGAAGCAGGCCATGAAGGCGAATCCCTAGTTCAACCAGAGTTGCCAGCCTATACAGGCGAGATTAGTGCTAAAGGCACCCAAGAAGCAGGTCACGAAGGTGAATCCCTAGTTCAACCAGAAGCCCCAGCTTACACTAGCGAGCATAGTGCTAAAGGCACGCAAGAAGAAGGCCACGAAGGCGAATCCCTAGTTCAGCCAGAATTGCCAGCCTACACCGGCGAGATTAGTGCTAAAGGCACCCAAGAAGCAGGTCACGAAGGTGAATCCCTAGTTCAACCAGAAGCCCCAGCTTACACTAGCGAGCATAGTGCTAAAGGCACGCAAGAAGAAGGCCACGAAGGCGAATCCCTTTAGTTCAGCCAGAATTGCCAGCCTACACCGGCGAGATTAGTGCTAAAGGCACGCAAGAAGAAGGCCATGAAGGCGAATCTCTTGTTCAGCCAGAAGCCCCAGCTTATACAGGTGAGATTACAGCCAAAGGAACCCAAGAAGCAGGTCACGAAGGTGAATCCCTAGTTCAGCCAGAGTTGCCAGCGTATGAAGTAGCTGAAGCAACTGTCACAGAAACTGAAACAGTAGCAGTTCCATATACAAAGGAGTATGTAGCTGATGATACTCGTTACACTGATGAAGAAACAGTGATTCAAAACGGTCAAGCAGGAAGTCAGCTGATCCATCGTGTCTATAAGACAGTCAATGGCCAAAAAGTTGGGGACCCAATTAGCACGAGTACAGAAACTGTTAAGGCTCCAGTAAACGAGAAAATTAGTCGTGGTACCAAGGCTATTGAAGGTCAAGTTGAAGAAGTTTCATTTGAAGAAATTCCTTTCGAGACAAGAACAGAAGTAGACAGCACTCTTCCGAAGGGAACAGAAGTTGTTGCTCAAGCTGGTCAAAACGGTAAGAAAAAGATTACCAAAGTCTATAAGACTCTTAAAGGAGTGAAAACTGCAGATGCTCCAACGATTTCAGAAGAAGTTGTTGAAGCAGTTCAAGATCGTATCATCAAAAAAGGTGATCAAATCCTGACTGAGCCAACGTTGACCCTCACTCATATAGATAAAGAAGAGTTAGAGCGTAGTGCCAAGGCTCGTTACCAATTGGTCAAACCAACAGGTGTAACCATTAAATCTCTTGAAGTTGTTTTGAAAGATGGAGACACTAGCCTTCAAACAGTCAATATGTCTGAAGGAGACCTGACTGCAAATCTTACAAACTTGAAGTATTACAAGGACTACAAGATTGCGACCAAGATGGTTTACGATCGTGGAAATGGGAATGAAGAAGTAGTTCTCACGGAAGAACCACTAAGACTGGATTTAAAGAAAATCGAGATTAAAGATATTCTAAGAACGGATTTGATCAAATATGAAAATCAAATCGAAATGGATGAAACTCGACTGACTTCAGTGCCAACCGACTTGTCAAACTATTATCTGAAAGTTACCTCTAATGACCATAAGACCAATCTACTAGCGGTTCAAAAAATCGAAGAGTCAATAATTGATGGAAAACAGGTCTACAAGGTAACAGCAGTAGCGGAGAACTTGGTTCAACGTAATGTCGATAATCGCTTTAATGAAACTTATACCTACTATATTGAAAAACCAAAAGCTAGTCAAGATGGTGTTTTCTACGACTTTGGAGAATTGATCCAAGCCATTCAGGCAAATCCTGCTGGTGAATTTAAACTGGGTCAAAGTATGAGTGCTCGTAACGTTGTTCCTCAAGGTAAATCTTACATTACTTCGGAGTTTACTGGTAAACTATTGAGTGATGGTGACAAACGTTTTGCTATCCATAATTTGGAACATCCCCTCTTCAATGTCATTAATGGTGGGACTATTAAGAACATTAACTTTGAAAATGTAGATATTAATCGTTCTGGTCAAAATCAAATTGCGACGGTTGGATTTAACCTTAAAAATAAAGGTCTGATTGAAGATGTTAAGGTGACTGGTTCGGTTACTGGTAACAATGATGTTGCAGGTATTGTCAATAAGATTGATGAAGATGGTAAGGTTGAAAATGTCGCCTTTATTGGTAAAATCAACTCTGTAGGAAATAACTCGACAGTTGGTGGTATTGCTGGTTCAAACTATATGGGCTTTGTCAATAGAGCCTATGTAGATGCGACTATTACGGCGCAAAATGCAAATGCAAGTATGCTAGTGCCATTTGTCACTTACATGCTAAATAGTTGGAAATCAGGTACAAAAGCAAGATTAACAAATTCTGTTGCCAAGGGTATCCTTGATGTTAAAAATACTAGAAACGTTGGTGGTATTGCCTCTAAAACATAGTCATACGGAGCTGTACAAGATAACATAACATATGCTAAAAGTAATCAAAGGTCATGAAATATTTGGTTCTAATGATGTTAACGATGAAGATGGTAGTCTACATATTAAAGAGACCTTTTTGGCGTAGTTGGCTATAGCTCAGCTGAGGATGGTACTGGTAAAGATACCAAGAGTCCTAAAAAAACTCAAACATTTGACTAAGGAAGAAGCTGATAAGCGTGTTGTTGGTTACAATATTACAGCTGATAAATTCATAAGTGAACCTTATGAATTGAACAAGTTGAACAATGTAAGCACTCGTGAAGCAGCTTATGAGTCTATTCAAGACTACAATCCAGACTATAAACTTGCTTATAAGAATATTGAAAAAAATACAACCATTCTATAACAAAGATTTTATCGTTAATCAAGCTAATAAACTAGATAAGAACCACAAGTTAAATACTAAAGAAGTTATTTCTGTTACTCCAATGAATGATAATAACTTTGTAACAGATCTAAGTGTTGCAAACAAAAATTATTGTTCACTATGCTGATGGAACAAAAGATTACTTCAACCTATCTTCTAGTGGTGAGGGTCTAAGTAATGTTAGAGAATACACTGTAACAGACTTAGGTATTAAATATACACCTAATATCGTTCAAAAAGATCATAGTGCTTTAATTAACGGTATCGTAAATATCTTAAACCCTATCGAGCTTCAATCTGATACAATTTACCAAAAAAACTTGGCAGAACAGGACAAAATAGAGTAAATGCGATTAAAAATCTATTCTTAGAAGAGAGTTTCGACTATGTAAAAGCTAATTTAAACACATTAGTAACTAAATTGGTTGAAAATGAAGATCATCAACTTAATAATTCTCCTGCAGCTCAACAAATGATTCTTGATAAAGTTGAGAAAAAAATAAAGCTGCCCTATTATTAGGTTTAATATACTTAAACCGTTACTACGGCGTTAAATTTGGTGATGTTAATATTAAAGAATTAATGTTATTCAAACCTGATTTCTATGGTAAAAACGTTGATGTTCTTGATAGATTAATTGAAATTGGATCTAAAGAGAATAATATCAGTGGTTCAAGAACATACGATGCTTTTCGGTGAGGTTCTAGCGAAATACACTAAATCTGGAGATTTAAATGGTTTCTTAGACTACAACAGAGGATTATTCACTAATATCGATAATATGAATGATTGGTTCATTGATGCGACTAAGGATAAGGTCTATGTAGTAGAAAAAGCTTCTCAAAATCCAGGCGTTGGCGAACATAAGTATCGTGCTTATGACAATTTGACTCGTGGTCTTCATAGAAAAATGATTCTACCTTTGTTGAATCTAGATAAGACAGAAATGTTCCTCATTTCTACTTACGATACGATGTCTTATGGTACAGCTAATAAGTACAATACTACTTTTGGAAAAAAACTTAAACCGGAGATTGATTTAGCCGCACAACGTCAGATTAATTATCTTGATTTCTGGCATCGATTGTACCTTTTGGATAATGTGAAGAATAGATTGTTCAAAGATATCGTCTATCCAGTTTGGGAAGGATTCTATGTTTGGGGTCACGGTTGTACCAGGCTGACTCTGAACGCTATACTAATTCAAAAAAATAGTACGGAAGTATATGCCCCAATCCGTGAAATCTATGGACCTGTAGGAGAATACTACGGTGATAATGGAGCTGTTGCTGGAGCTTATGCAAGTATTTACGATAATCCAAATGATAATCGTGCTAAAGTAACTTTCGTTATGTCTAATATGATTAGCGAATACGGAGCTTCGGCGTTCACACACGAGACTACACACTTAAATGACCGTCTTGTTTACTTCGGTAATTTTGGTCGTCGTGAAGGTACAGATGTTGAAGCCTTTGCCCAAGGTATGCTTCAATCACCTGCTACACAAGGCCACCAAGGTGAATATGGAGCTCTAGGATTAAACATGGCATTTGAAAGACCTAACGATGGGAACCAATGGTATAATACGAATCCAAATGATCTTAAATCACGTGAAGCTATCGATAACTACATGAAAGGTTATAACGATACTTTGATGATGTTAGACAATCTTGAGGCTGATGCAGTTCTTGGACAAAATAGTCAAGAATTGAATAATGCTTGGTTCAAGAAGGTTGATAAGCAAATGAGAGGAAACTCTAAGAACCAATACGACAATGTTCGTGCTCTAAATGATACTGAAAAAGCTATTCAACTTCATTCCGTGAACGACCTAGTAGATAACAACTTTATGACTAACCGTGGACCAGGAAATGGTATCTATAAACCAGATGACTTTAGTTCTGCATATGTCAACGTTCCTATGATGACAGGTATCTATGGTGGTAACACAAGTGAAGGTGCTCCTGGAGGAATGTCATTTAAACATAATACATTCAGATTATGGGGTTACTACGGCTATGAAAAAGGCTTCCTAGGTTATGCTACTAATAAGTATAAACAAGAGGCTAATGGCAGGTAAGAACACCCTAGGTGACGACTTTATTATCAGTAAGATTTCTGAAGGAAAAATTCAATAATCTTGAAGATTGGAAGAAAGCTTACTATAAAGAAGTGAAAGACAAGGCTACAAATGGTTTGACAACCTTTGAAGTAAATGGAACTAGCATTTCATCTTACAGTGATCTTCTCGCTTATTCAAGGAAGCTGCTGCTAAGGATGCTGCAACCTTAAAAAACAGAGAAGAATGGTAATAAGTCTGTGTCTACAAATAATGTAACCAAACTCAAAGAAGCTGTTTATAAGAAACTTCTTCAACAAACAGATAGCTTTTAAAACTTCTATCTTTAAATAATCCAAAACTCTCATCTGCTTAGCAGGTGGGAGTTTTTTTGTAATCAAGAAGCTTAATGATTTTCCAAACAGATTCTAAGTATTTTTAGCAAGGTAGGTATATAATAGAACTATAAAGCAATATCTATATTCATATGATAAGCGAGGAAGGTGATGAAGATGAAAACATGGCAAGCAACTGTATTGGTCTGCGCGAGTCTGGTCTGTCTATCGGCTTGTAACAATCAGATGGAGAACCAAGCTGATAAGCAAAATGGAGACAAAAATGCACAAGTTAGCTCTCAAATGGCAAAACAAGGAGAAGAAGTTCCAGACTTTTCACTGACGGGAGTTGATGGTAAAACCTATCGCCTATCAGATTATAAGGGCAAAAAGGTCTATCTCAAATTTTGGGCATCTTGGTGCTCTATTTGTCTAGCTAGTTTACCTGATACCGATGAGCTGGCAAAAGAAGCAAGTGATGACTATGTCATCTTGACAGTGGTTTCTCCTGGTCAAAAAGGAGAGCAAGCAGAAGAAGCCTTTAAAAAATGGTATCAAGGATTGGACTATAAAAATCTCCCTGTCCTTCTAGACCCTTCGGGACAACTCTTAGCAAGTTACGGAGTCCGTTCTTATCCGACCCAGGCCTTTATTGATAAAGAAGGAAAACTAGTTAAGATCCAGCCAGGTTTTATGGATAAGGCAAGTATTGTAGAGGGTTTGAAAAGCATAGATTAGAGGTTACTCATGAATGATAAGTTAAAAATAATTGTATTCATAGGAATCATCATTTGCATTATTATTGGAATTCTATTTCTTTTGGAAAAAAGGAGCGCAAGCTACACAGATACCACTCAAATCGAGAAGGCAGCAGTTAGTCAAGGACAAAAGACCAAGAAAAAAACTGAGCCAGGTAAAAATGCGGACTTGCATGAAATCTATCTAGCTGGAGGTTGTTTCTGGGGAGTCGAAGAATATTTTTCACGAGTAGCGGGTGTGACAGATGCTGTTTCTGGCTATGCGAATGGCAGAGGAGAAACAACCCAGTATGAATTGATCGGCCAAACTGGGCATGCTGAGACTGTTCATGTGACCTATGATGCCAATCAAATCTCTCTAAAAGAGATCTTGCTTCATTATTTCCGCATTATCAATCCAACTAGTAAAAATAAGCAGGGAAATGATGTGGGGACTCAGTATCGGACTGGTGTCTACTATAAGGACGAGCATGACCTAGAAGTCATCAATCAAGTTTTTGAACAAGTTGCTCAAAAGTATGACCAACCTCTAGCGGTTGAAAAGGAAGCCTTAAGCAATTTTATTGTGGCTGAGGACTACCACCAAGATTATCTCCAGAAAAATCCTAATGGCTATTGCCATATCAATGTCAATCAAGCAGCCTATCCTGTTATTGATGCAAGTAAATATCCAAAACCGAGTGACGATGAATTGAAAAAACTTCTGTCTCCTGAGGAGTATGCAGTGACTCAAAATGGTCAAACAGAACGTGCCTTTTCAAATCGTTACTGGGATCAATTTGAAGCAGGTCTTTATGTGGATGTTGCGACTGGCGAACCTCTCTTTTCTTCGAAAGATAAATTTGAATCGGGCTGTGGTTGGCCAAGTTTTACCCAGCCTATCAGTCCAGATGTTGCGACCTATAAGGAAGACAAGTCATACAATATGGTCAGAACGGAAGTCAGAAGTCGAACAGGGAATTCTCACCTAGGACATGTATTTACAGATGGACCTCAGGACAAGGGAGGCCTACGCTATTGTATTAACAGCCTGTCTATCCGTTTTATTCCAAAGGATCAGATGGAAGAAAAGGGTTATGGATATTTGTTGGATTATGTTGAGTGATTTTGAGATTATTAAAAAGTGTTAACTAGAAATATATTTTAATTCATAAGAAGTGTAGAATTTGGATTTTAGAAGCGGTTGGGCAATTTAATCGAACGTGGTGGAATCACTCCTGAAAAATTTTTGATTTTGAAAAACAAGTAAGGTGAAAGCCATCAGGGTGAATATGGCGCTCTTGGTCTCAACATGGTCTACATGCGACCAAATGATGGGGATCAATGGTACAATCCTGATCCAACCAAGTTGCAAACACGCCAGCAGATTGACCACTACATGAAAGGTTATAATGAGGCCTTGATGCTTCTAGATTATCTGGAAGGAGAACGAGTTCTCGCTAAGGATGATCTGGCTTTGAAGAAGGCTTGGTTCAGCAAGATGACCAAGCAAATGCGCTATCAGGACCAAGATAATAAACTCCTTGCTCCAAACCAGTGGGACTATGTCCGTCCATTGACGGATGAGGAAGCCAAGACTCAGCTAAATTCTGTAGATGACCTAATCAAACATAACATCATCACCAATAGGCATTATCAGGGAACTTACAGACCAGAAGAACTCAAGACAGCTTATGTCAATGTCAAGATGGTGGATGCTATCTATGGTGGAAATACCAGTCAGGGAGCTCCAGGAGCCATTTCCTTCAAGCATAATGCCTTCCGTATGTGGGGTTATTTTGGCTACGAAAAATGGTTTCCTAGGGTTATGCTTCTAATAAGTACAAGGATGAGGCGTTAAGCGAGGGGCATGACACCCTTGGAGATGATTTCATCATCCAGAAGGTTTCGAAGGGCAAGTTCCAGAACTTGGAAGAATGGAAGAAGGCCTGGTTTGATGCTATTATTGCCAAGGCCAAACGAGGAATCCATAGTTTTGAAATTGATGGTCAGCAAATTGATTCTTATGAGAAATTGCAAGACTTGTTTGACCAAGCAGTAGAAACGGATTACCGAAACTTTAAGTATGGTGGTTCAGTTGCCAACTATACAGTAGCCCTGAAGAAAAAAAGTCTTCCAGAAAACTATTGCAGGTTACAGATGCCTTTTTCATCTGAACTCTTTCCCAAAGGATAGATAAAAAGTCAGTGATAAAAGAGATGCTATTTTCAGATTTTGCTAAGGAAGTGAAATCTACTTTATCATTCTCAAAGAATAAAATTGCCAGATCTCCTGTTTGGGGGTCTGGCTTTTATGGTATACTTAGGATATGCATAGAAAAAAACAGTGATTGATTTTCAGGGCTTTGGGCGAGCGATACACCTTTACCCAGCCTATCAAAGAGTTAAAAACCAGAGATTTAGCAGAAGTAACAGACTGTTAGCTCAAGTGGAAAGCTACCAAGAGCAAGACTATTATGTGGTGGGTTATGTTAGTTATGAAGCAGCGCCAGCTTTTTGAGGAGAAGTTGGCGGTTCACTCAGGTCCCTTGTTAGGAGAGTATCTCCTCTATTTCACTATTCATGACAGCGTTGAAAAATCTAGCATTCCTCTGACTTATGAGGAGGTGGCTTTGCCATCAAACTGGCAGGAAGTAACATCTGCAGAGGACTATGAAAAGGCGATTGCTCAGATTCACCATCATTTACGACAGGGCGATACTTATCAGGTCAATTATACGGTTCAACTCAAGCAGGAGTTGTCTGCTAATCCTTTTGCTATCTACAATCGTATGGTGGTGGAGCAGGAGGCAGGCTACAATGCCTACGTAGAGCATGATGACATGGCAGTGATTTCCATGAGTCCAGAACTCTTTTTCGAACAAAATGATCGTGAATTGACAACTCGTCCTATGAAGGGGACGACTAAACGTGGTCTGACTGATGCTGAAGATTTGAAAGAGGCAGCTTGGTTGGAGCAGGATCCCAAAAATCGTTCAGAAAATATGATGATAGTTGACCTCTTGCGTAATGACATGAATCGTCTGTCTGAGGTGGGAAGTGAGCATGTGGAACGTTTATGTCAGGTGGAACAGTATTCAACGGTTTGGCAGATGACTTCGACCATCAAGAGTCAGTTACGACCAGATATTGACCTAGTAGAAATCTTCCGTTCACTCTTTCCATGTGGTTCTATCACAGGAGCTCCCAAGATAGCGACTATGGAAATTATCAAGAACTTGGAACCACAAGCTAGAGGAGTTTACTGTGGAACTGTTGGACTCTTACTTCCCAATGGTAGACGGATTTTCAACGTAGCTATTCGAACCATTCAACTGCATGGAGGGCAAGCCATCTATGGAGTCGGTGGAGGCATCACTTGGGATAGCACTTGGGAGTCAGAATACCGTGAAGTCCAGCAAAAGGCTGCTGTTCTTTACCGAAAACAGCCTCGTTTTCAATTGATTACGACAGGGAAAATCAGCCAGAAAAAATTACTCTTTGAAAATCAACATCTGGAAAGACTGCAAAAGGCTAGTCGTTATTTTGCCTTTACATTTGATGAAGATAGTTTGAGACAAAAGATAGAGGAAGAGTGTCAAGTTTGTGACCTCCATCAAGACTACCGTTTGCGAATCAGTCTCAATAAGTCTGGAGAAATAGACATTGATCGCCAAGTATTGACACCACTTAGTTCTGGCTTCTGTCAGGCTAAACTTTGTCTGCAAGAAGCTGATTTGCAGCAGGCCTTTACCTACTTTAAGACGACACACCGCCCACATTTGACAGTGGGAAATCAGGAAATCATCTATCATACTGCTGATGGAAAATTGCTTGAAACCTCTATTGGCAATCTGGTTTTGAAAATGGATGGGAAACTCTATACACCGCCAAGTCAACTAGGCCTGTTACCAGGGATTTATCGTCAACACTTACTTGAAAATGGGCAAGTAGAGGAGAAAATTCTGACTTTAGCAGATTTGAATCAAGCAGAAGCTATCTATGGTTGTAATGCAGTCAGAGGCTTGTATGAGTTGTCAGTAAAGGAGCACTAAATGAAACTTATATTTTTACACGGTTTGGGACAGTCAGCAGATAGTTGGAAAGTAGTTCAGGATTTGCTGGCAGATTATCCCTCTGAAGCACTGGACTTATTTCCTTCAGGAGTTGGGACCTACCAAGAAGCCAAAGAGCGCATTTATCAACACTTATCAGAGGAGACAGAACCTTTTGTCTTAATCGGTTTGTCTTTAGGGGCTGCCCTTGCGTTGGAGCTTTCAAGTTATGATCTACCAAATCTTCAGGCCTTGGTTTTGTCAGGATGTCCACTGAAATTAGCAGGTAACATTCCTTTTTACATTCAGTTGCTGATATTCAAATTGCTTCCTAAGAGGATATATGAGAAGCAGGGGGCAGATAAGGCTCTTATGGTTGGAGTTTCTGAGGAATTAAAAACACTTGATTTAAGAGAGATTGCACGGAATTGTCCCTATCCAAGCTTGTTAATTTGTGGTAGTCAGGATAAGCCTAATCTCAGTTCAATGAAAAGTATTCATGAACTGATGCCAGATTCCCAGTTTGAAATTATCCCTGATGGCCCTCATGTTTTGAATAAGGCAAAACCAAAAGAGTTTGCAGAATTAACCAGAAGTTTTCTTGAATTGCTGAAACAAGTTTGATAAAATAATATTGAGATTGATATTATAATTTTAGGAGAAAATCATGAACAAACGTCATCTATTAAAACTAGGCCTAGTTTCTTTACCTGTCCTTGCTCTGTTTTTACATCCTGTTGTTGCAGATGAAAGTATCCATTTTTCAAGCTGTAAGGAAGCTTGGGAGAATGGATATGCAGATATTCATAAGGGAGAACCAGGTTATTCTGCCACTCTGGATAAGGATCATGATGGAATCGCTTGTGAATCGAAGAATGCGCCCAAGGGTGTTTTAAAAGAGAAAAAGACGAGTGCATCTCAAGCTAACAACAATGTAGCACCTGATAGTGTAGCACCAAATAGTGCAGTACCTGCTCCAAGTGCAGCAGCTGTAAGTGGCTGGGTTCGTCAAAATGGATCTTGGTACTATTTTTCTGAAAATGGAAATCCAGTAACAAATACTTGGCAGGGTGCTTACTATCTCAAGTCAGATGGAAGAATGGCTGAGAATGAGTGGGTATACGATAACTATTACCAAGCCTGGTATTACCTCAAATCAGATGGATCTTATGCCCGCAATACTTGGCAAGGAAGTTACTACCTCAAATCAGATGGTAAAATGGCTCAGGGTGAATGGATTTATGATTCTTACTACAAAGCCTGGTATTACCTCAAATCAGATGGATCTTATGCGCATAATACTTGGCAAGGTGCATACTACCTCAAGTCAAATGGTAAAATGGCTCAGAGTGAATGGGTCTATGATTCTTCTTACCAATCCTGGTATTACTTGAAATCAGATGGATCTTATGCTCGCAATGCATGGCAAGGAAATTACTATTTGAAATCGGATGGTAAAATGGCTAAGAATGAGCGAGTGGATGGCGGACGCTATTATGTAGATGCCTCTGGTTTGTGGAAACCATAGAATAGAAAAAATTCTGGAAAGTTAATGCAAACCTTTGCACTGAATGGCAGATTTTGTTATACTAGTACTGTAAGCATTTTCAATTAAGGATAAGGAGAAGACGATGAGTCAAAAGATTATTGGGATTGACCTTGGTGGAACTTCTATCAAGTTCGCTATTTTAACGCAAGAAGGAGAAATCCAAGAAAAATGGTCTATCAAGACTAACATTTTGGATGAAGGAAGCCATATCGTAGACGATATGATTGAAACTATTCAACATCGTTTGGGCTTGCTTGGATTGTCTGCTGAAGATTTCCGTGGAATTGGTATGGGATCACCTGGTGTGGTTGACCGTGAAAAAGGGACTGTTATCGGTGCCTACAACTTGAACTGGAAAACTCTTCAACCAATCAAAGAAAAAATGGAAAAGGCCTTGGGTATTCCATTCTTCATCGACAATGACGCCAACGTGGCAGCTCTTGGTGAGCGTTGGATGGGTGCTGGTGAAAACCAACCAGACGTTGTCTTTATGACACTTGGTACAGGTGTTGGTGGCGGTATCGTGCAGAAGGAAAATTACTTCACGGTGTTGCTGGTGCTGCTGGTGAACTTGGACACATCACAGTTGACTTTGACCAACCAATCGCATGTACGTGTGGTAAAAAAGGCTGTCTTGAGACAGTGGCTTCAGCTACAGGGATTGTCAACTTGACTCGTCGTTATGCAGATGAGTACGAAGGCGATGCAGAATTGAAACGCTTGATTGATGACGGAGAAGAAGTAACAGCTAAAACTGTCTTTGACCTTGCGAAAGAAGGGGACGACCTTGCTTTGATCGTTTACCGTAACTTCTCACGTTACTTGGGTATTGCGTGTGCCAACATCGGTTCAATCCTAAACCCATCAACAATCGTTATCGGTGGTGGTGTATCAGCTGCTGGAGATTTCCTTCTTCAAGGCGTGCAAAAGGTTTATGATGAAAATACCTTCCCACAAGTTCGCACAACAACTAAGTTGGCTCTTGCAACTCTAGGAAATGACGCTGGAGTGATTGGTGCTGCGTCACTTGTCTTGCAATAAATATAAACATAAAAAGGAGAAAATTGCTTTCTGTAAGCGAGTGATTTTCCTCCTTTCTTTTTTTATGCTATACTAGTTAAGACAATGAATGAGGTGATAGCAAATGACAAAAGCAGACACGATTTTTAAAGAAAATATCGAGCGAATCTTGAATGAGGGTGTGTTTTCCGAGCAAGCACGTCCCAAGTATAAGGATGGAACAGTAGCTAACTCCAAGTACATCACAGGTGCTTTTGCGGAGTACGATTTATCTAAGGGCGAATTTCCCATCACGACTTTGCGCCCAATCGCAATCAAATCAGCCATCAAGGAAGTACTTTGGATCTACCAAGACCAGACCAATAGTTTGGAAGTTCTCAATGACAAGTACAATGTTCATTACTGGAATGACTGGGAAGTTGGAGATACAGGGACTATTGGGGAACGTTATGGAGCTGTTGTTAAGAAACACGATATCATCAATAAGCTTCTCAAGCAGTTGGAAGCCAATCCTTGGAACCGCCGCAATATCATTTCGCTCTGGGATTACCAAGCTTTCGAAGAAACAGACGGGTTGCTCCCATGCGCCTTTCAGACCATGTTTGATGTCCGTCGTGTTGATGGAGAAATCTATCTGGATGCGACCTTGACCCAGCGTTCTAACGATATGCTTGTAGCTCATCATATCAATGCCATGCAGTATGTAGCTCTTCAAATGATGATTGCTAAACACTTTGGTTGGAAAGTTGGAAAATTCTTCTACTTTATTAACAACCTTCACATCTATGACAATCAATTTGAACAAGCTCAGGAATTGCTTCGTCGTGAGCCTTCAAATTGCCAACCACGTTTGGTCTTGAATGTACCAGATAAGACTAATTTCTTTGATATTAAAGCAGAGGATTTTGAGTTGGTTGACTATGATCCTGTGAAACCGCAATTGAAGTTTGACTTAGCCATTTAATACTCTCTGAAAATCTCTTCAAACCACGCTAGATTCCTTTTTCCTATTTGGTTTTTATTGAGTATAAAAGAATAGAAAAAGAAGTTGAGAAAAAAATCCCAACTTCTTTTTGTTTTTTTAACGTGATACGCGACGACGCGCTGCTTTTTTTACGGTTTTCTTCGATGAAAGCTGCTTTTTGTTCTTCTGGTTCGATCACTTTCTTTTTTTAACTGCGTAAACTGCACCTGCAACTGCAGCGACAGTTCCTGCAATACCTGTTACAAGACCTTTAGCGAAACCTTTAGCCATGAGTATTCCTCCTTTAACTTATAAATCAGCCAGCTACCTCAAGAGGTCGCATTTTTCTGACTGACCTTTTGTGATATAATAATAGTAGCGAAAAAAATGGGAATTTTTTTCAAGGAAAAAGATGAAAACAAAAAATAATTGTGATTGTTGGACCGACTGCAGTTGGAAAGACAGCTCTAGCCATTGAAGTTGCTAAGCGTTTTAATGGTGAAGTAGTTAGTGGAGATAGCCAACAAGTCTATCGAGGACTAGATATTGGGACAGCCAAGGCTAGTCCAGAGGAGCAGGCAAGTGTTCCTCATCACTTGATTGATGTGAGAGATGTAACCGAGTCTTACTCGGCTTTTGATTTTGTTTCAGAAGCTAAGGCAGCCATTGAGGATATTCAAAGTCGCGGCAAACTAGCTATTATCGCTGGTGGGACAGGTCTTTATATCCAGAGTCTGCTAGAAGGATATCATTTAGGTGGTGAGACTCCCCATGAGGAGATTTTAGCTTATCGAGCTAGTTTGGAGCCTTATACAGATGAGGAATTAGCCCATTTGGTGGATCAAGCAGGCCTTGCAATTCCCCAGTTTAATCGTCGCCGTGCCATGCGTGCCTTAGAAATTTCCCATTTTGGTCAAGACTTGGAAAATCAAGAGACCTTGTATGAGCCGCTGATTATTTGCTTGGATGATGAGCGTAGTCAATTGTATGAACGGATTAACCACCGTGTGGATTTGATGTTTGAAGCTGGACTATTGGATGAAGTCAAGTGGCTGTTTGACCATTATCCAGATGTACAGGCTGCTAAAGGCATTGGCTACAAGGAACTATTTCCCTATTTTCGAGGGGAGCAAAGTTTGGAGGAGTCTGGCGATAGTCTCAAGCAGGCAACTCGTCGATTTGCCAAACGTCAGCTAACCTGGTTCCGTAACCGCATGCAGGTAACCTTTTATCAGATTGGAGAACCTGGTGTGAAAGAGCGTATTTTCAGCCAGATTGAGGAGTTTTTAGATGATTGAAACGGAGAAAAAAGAAGAGCGTGTCCTGCTGATTGGTGTTGAACTCCAGGGCATGGATAATTTTGACCTTTCCATGGAAGAACTGGCTAGTCTGGCTAAGACGGCTGGGGCAGTTGTAGTCGATAGTTACAGACAAAAACGTGAAAAATACGACTCTAAGACCTTTGTCGGATCTGGTAAGTTGGAAGAAATTGCTCAAATGGTGGATGCAGAAGAAATCACAACTGTCATTGTCAACAACCGTCTGACACCACGGCAAAATGTCAATTTAGAAGAAGTTCTAGGGGTCAAGGTTATTGACCGGATGCAGTTGATTTTGGATATCTTTGCCATGCGGGCTCGAAGCCATGAAGGAAAGCTTCAAGTTCATCTTGCGCAACTCAAATACCTCTTGCCTCGCTTGGTTGGTCAAGGAATTATGCTCAGCCGTCAGGCAGGAGGGATTGGTTCTCGTGGTCCAGGTGAAAGTCAGCTGGAGCTGAATCGTCGAAGTGTTCGTAACCAAATCACCGATATCGAGCGTCAGCTCAAAGTCGTTGAGAAAAATCGGGCAACAGTTCGAGAAAAACGTTTGGAGTCAAGTACCTTTAAGATTGGTTTGATTGGTTATACCAATGCTGGTAAATCGACTATTATGAATACTCTGACCAGCAAGACCCAGTATGAGGCAGATGAGCTCTTTGCGACTCTGGATGCGACAACTAAGAGTATTCATCTGGGGGGCAATCTTCAGGTTACCTTGACCGACACCGTTGGGTTTATTCAAGATTTGCCGACAGAGTTGGTGTCTAGTTTCAAGTCGACCTTGGAAGAAAGCAAGCATGTAGACCTTTTGGTTCATGTTATCGATGCCAGCAATCCCTACCATGAGGAACATGAAAAAAACGGTCCTGTCTATCATGAAAGACTTGGACATGGAGGATATTCCTCGCCTGACCCTTTATAATAAAGCAGATTTGGTGGAGGACTTTACGCCTACCCAAACGCCTTATGCATTGATCTCTGCCAAGTCTAAAGATAGTCGAGAACAGTTGCAAGCTTTGTTGCTAGATAAGATCAAGGAAATTTTTGAACCCTTTACTTTGCGCGTGCCTTTTTCTAAGTCTTACAAGATTCATGATTTAGAAAGTGTTGCGATTCTTGAAGAACGTAACTACCAAGATGACGGCGAAGTCATCAGAGGCTACATTTCTGAGAAAAATAAATGGAGATTAGAAGAATTTTATGACTGATATCAAATCATTAGCTCTCAAATATGGTGGCTATACAAGTCTAGACAAGGTATATTTGGACCATCTTCTAGCTGGTAGGTCTGAAGAGGAGCAACTAGCTCTCATCACCCCTCCACCCAGCGTAGTGAATGCCTACTTTGCAGAACTCTACCAGAAAAAGAGTTCTCAAGCTGCGACAGATTATTTTGCAGAAGTCAGCCAGGAACTAAATCTCTACAATGCTGAGCCAAGTTTCACATTTGAAAACAAGCCTTTTATCCGGCTCAATCTGTCTGGTAAATCCTTTGGTTTTTGTTATGAGAGTGAGGGACTGGGTCGAATTTTCTCTGAGAATGAAGAGAGGATTTCAGATGACTTGCTTTTTGAAATTGCGCAAATTTTTCCCCATCAACTAGTCTTTGAAGAGTCTGGTAAGATTTATATGAAGGCTGTCGGGGACGAGGAAGTTGTTAACGTGGAAAAATCTCACAGCCTTGACAGATCTGGAAAGTTTGGCAGATGGTCGCAAGCGTCTCAAAGGCTATAGTCAAGAGGATTTGCTACAAGAAGCTGAATCTTTCTCTGGCAAGTTTTATTACCGCTCGGAAAATCGCACTGCTATGTTATATATTGATTAATTAGAAAGTATCGAATGGATATTCAATTTTTAGGAACGGGGGCTGGTCAGCCCTCTAAAGCCCGCAACGTTTCAAGCCTTGCCCTGAAACTCTTGGACGAGATTAACGAAGTCTGGCTCTTTGACTGTGGAGAAGGAACGCAAAATCGCATTCTGGAAACCACGATTCGACCACGAAAAATCAGCAAAATCTTTATCACCCACTTACACGGAGACCATATCTTTGGCTTACCAGGTTTTCTTTCAAGTCGCGCTTTTCAAGCCAATGAAGAGCAGACAGATTTGGAAATCTATGGACCTCAAGGCATCAAATCATTTGTCTTGACTAGTTTGCGTGTCTCTGGTTCTCGTCTGCCCTATAAGATTCATTTCCATGAGTTTGACAAGGATTCCCTAGGGAAAATTCTCGAAACTGATAAATTCATGGTGTATGCAGAAGAGTTGGATCACACTATTTTCTGTGTCGGTTATCGTATCATGCAAAAGGATTTAGAAGGAACCTTGGATGCTGAAAAGCTCAAAGCTGCTGGTGTGCCATTTGGACCACTCTTTGGAAAAATCAAAAACGGTCAGGATGTTGTCCTAGAGGACGGCACCGAGATCAAGGCAGCAGATTATATCTCAGCACCACGACCTGGTAAGATTATTACCATCTTGGGAGATACTCGAAAAACAGATGCCAGTGTGCGTCTGGCTGTCAATGCAGATGTTCTTGTCCATGAGTCGACTTATGGCAAGGGAGACGAAAAGATTGCCCGCAACCACGGTCACTCAACCAATATGCAAGCTGCTCAGGTTGCAGTAGAAGCAGGAGCTAAACGCCTCTTACTCAACCATATCAGTGCTCGTTTTCTTTCAAAAGATATCAGCCAGCTAAAGAAAGATGCGGCAACAATTTTTGAAAATGTCCATGTGGTTAAAGACCTAGAAGAAGTGGAAATCTAGGATCTCGAGAAAGGATAAATATGTCTACGATTCTCATTACGGGTGCTAGTGGTGGTCTAGCTCAAGAAATGGTCAAACTCTTGCCAGATGATCAACTCATCTTGCTAGGTAGAAATAAGGAAAAACTCAGTCAACTCTATAGAAATCACCCACATGCAGAATTAGTCGAGATAGATATTACCGATAGTCAAGCCTTAGAAGGACTGGTAGCTGACCTCTATCTCCGCTATGGTAAGATAGATGTCTTGATTAACAACGCTGGCTACGGGATTTTTGAGGAATTTGACAAGATCTCTAATCAAGATATTCATCAAATGTTTGAGGTCAACACCTTTGCTCTCATGAATCTGTCTCGGTTGGTTGGAGCTCGTATGAAGGAGACACGAAAAGGCCATATCATCAATATCGTCAGCATGGCAGGTTTGATAGCTACTGGCAAGTCCAGTCTTTACTCAGCGACCAAGTTTGCGGCTATTGGTTTTTCAAATGCTCTTCGCCTTGAGCTCATGCCCTATAGTGTCTATGTGACGACGGTTAATCCAGGTCCGATTCGTACAGGATTTTTTGACCAGGCTGATCCAGATGGAACCTATCTTAAGTCGGTTGATCGTTTTCTCTTGGAACCTGACGCAGTAGCTAGAAAGATTGTTAAAACCATAGGAAAAAACAAGCGGGAACTCAATCTTCCAATCTTGCTGCACTTAGCCCATAAGTTTTATACCCTCTTTCCCAAGTCGGCAGATAAGTTAGCTGGGGAGACTTTTAATTATAAGTAGAATCCTATTCGCACCTCAAGAGCCAGTAAACACTGACTTTTGGGGTGTTTTATTATCAAATATATCCCAGTATTGCAAATCGAATTTTAAAATAGTATACTAGAACCAGCAATTATGAAAACGTTTGCGTGTTTATTAATTTTAGGAGACAAGACATGGAATTAACAGCCATTTATCATAGACCAGAATCAGAGTATGCTTATCTGTACAAAGAAGGTCAGCTACATATCCGAATTAGAACCAAGAAAAATGATGTCCAGAAGGTCATTTTACACTATGGTGACCCCTTTATTTTTATTGAGGATAATTATGAAGCCAAGAAAGAAATGACAAAAGTAACCTCAGATGCTTTATTTGATTATTGGCAGGTTACGGTGTCGGTTAATTTTGCACGGATTCAGTATTTCTTTGAACTTCTTGATACAGAAGGCCAGGATGTCTACTATGGAGATAGGGGTTGTGTAGAACATACTCAAGAAAACTTGGATGCTGAAAGTAATGGCTTCAAGCTTCCTTACATTCACGAAATCGACGGTTGCCAAGTTCCTAGCTGGGTTTCAAATACCGTTTGGTATCAGATTTTCCCAGAACGCTTTGCCAATGGGAATCCTAAATTGACTCCTGATGGAGCTCGAGAGTGGGATGCAGAGATTTCTCCTGAAAGGGATGATTTTTTTGGCGGAGACTTGCAAGGAATTATCGACCACCTAGACTATCTAAAAGACTTGGGAAACACAGGACTTTACCTATGTCCGATTTTTGAAGCTACAACCAATCACAAGTATGATACGACAGATTATTTTGAAATCGACCGTCACTTTGGAGACAAGGAAGTCTTCCGTAATCTAGTCGAGGAAGCTCATAAACGTGGCATTAAGATCATGCTTGATGCGGTGTTTAACCATATCGGTTACCAGTCGGCTCAGTGGCAAGATGTTCTGAAGAATGGAGAAAAGTCAGCTTATAAGGATTGGTTCCATATTCAAGAATTTCCAGTTACTGAGGATAAACTTCAGAATCCAAGACAACTCCCTTATCATACTTTTGCCTTTGCTAGCTATATGCCTAAGTTAAATACAGCAAATCCTGAAGTCAAAGACTATCTTCTCAGTGTTGCAACTTACTGGATTGAAAATTTTGATATTGATGCTTGGCGCTTGGACGTTGCCAATGAAATTGACCATCAGTTCTGGAAAGATTTTAGAAAGGCAGTTCTCGCTAAAAAGCCTGATTTGTATATTTTAGGTGAAATCTGGCATACGTCTCAGCCTTGGCTAAAAGGGGATGAGTTCCATGCAGTTATGAACTACCCACTTTCTGAAAGTATCAAGGATTATTTCTTGCGTCAGCATAAAAAGACAGAGCAGTTTATTTCAGAAATCAATAGCCAGTCTATGTACTATAAGCAACAAATCTCGGAAGTGATGTTTAACCTTTTAGACTCTCACGATACAGAGCGTATCCTCACGACTGCCAAAGGAAATATCCAGCATGTTAAGGCTGCTCTCGCCTTCCTCTATCTTCAAAAAGGGACTCCTTGTATCTATTACGGAACAGAGCTGGCACTTAAAGGTGGACCAGATCCCGATTGCCGTCGTGTCATGCCTTGGGACCGTGTTTCTGAGGACAATGATATGCTGAATTTCATGAAGAAATTAATTAAGGTTCGTAAGGAAGTGGCAAGCATGATCCAGCATGGTTCCTATAGCTTGCAAGAAGTGAAACTAGATGTTTTATCCTTGAAGTGGAGCTACCAAGGAAAAGAAGTTCAGGCTATCTTTAATCAGTCTAAGGAAAATTTTGTCTTGGACAGAGATTCAGTTGATTTAGCGAGTCATTGTCAGGTTAAGGAGGGACAACAAATCATCTTACCAGCTGGATTTGTGGTCTATATTTCTGACTAAAAAAGGATTAAAATAATGGCACTCAAGGAAGTTTATGATTATTTTCGTCACTATGATAAGGACACTTATCAAGTTGTCGCTTGCATGGGCAATGAACCATCGGAAGAAGATGTTCAGGATTTTGAAACTCAATACAGCATCCGTCTGCCAGAAGATTTCAGAGAATTCACCATGTCAGCTCTGGGAGGCCTCTTTATGGAGGTTAGGGAAGAGCTATAGCCAAGAGCCAAGGCTTACGATGTAGCTCCTTTTTGGACCTTCTGCCGAGGTATCAAGGTCTTGGGAATCGCCAATGGCATCCCAGACTTCTTAGACATTCGAATAAAAACCAAGGAATTACATGATTTAGGATTTGTTGACTATATTCCATTTCTGTCTATCATCGGGGATGGAGATGTGATTTTCTGCTTTGATAAGGACAATCACATAGTAGCTCTAGATTGGTATAATAGTGGCGAAACTGAAGAGCTTGAATGTGATTTTTCAGAACTTTTGCTTCAGCAAATTGCCGAGCTTGAAGAACGTAAAAATGAGATGGTCAAGCTACTGAAAAAGGGGAAATCTAGTCAATAATCTAATAGGAAATATCAGTTTGATAGTCCGTAAAAGAGGTTGGGACAAAAGATCCCGACCTCACTTTTTATTAGCAATCAAACTTTGATGCGGTAGTTGATTGAACTTTTTGTTCGTCTTTTATACTCTTCGAAAATCTCTTCAAACCACGTCAGCGTCGCCTTGCCGTATATATGTTACTGACTTCGTCAGTTCTATCTACAACCTCAAAGCAGTGCTTTGAGCAACCTGCGGCTAGCTTCCTAGTTTGCTCTTTGATTTTCATTGAGTATTAGACTCCAAAAAGCTCCTAATCATCCTCTCGGGGCTGGGACTACGAAATCGAGACTTTGTCTATCGATTTCTGTCCCACCGCCTTTTTTAGTAAAATCATTCACTAAATGTACATTCAGATTTTCAAAGTTTTCTACTAATTATAGAAAAAAGAATCAAAAGTATGATTTTTATGCTGCCAGTATTGAAGTTTCTTATATTATTTTATAAAATAGAAGCAAAATACTACTGAAAAAGTAGAGCGCTTACAAAAATGGAAGCGGTTACGAATGTAAGGAGGATATTATGAGAAAAGATCATTGGAATCGAAAAAAGAGTGTATAGTATCCGAAAAATTTACCGTTGGAACTTGCTCTGTAGTCATCGGTACTTGCTCAGTCTTATTTGGAGCAAGTGTAGCTGGTGCAAACCCAGTTTCAGCTGATGAAACTCCAATTGCAGTTGCTGCAGAAAAAGTAGCGGATGATTCTCATAAAGAGGAACTTGGTGAAACAAGAAGTCCAGAACAGCCAGCATCAACTGAATCAGCTGCAAGTGAAGTTGCTACACCAGCTCATGCGGTTGAAAAGGCACAGGACGACCAAACTGTACAATCAGATTCTGATAAAAAAGTGGATTCCATCTTAGATAAGAAACCTCAAAGCAATTACTCAAGATCAATCTGCTCAAACGGAAAAACCGGACCTAAAACCGGCTACCAGTGAGGAGGTAAATCAATTGGTTGAGGACCGTAAAGTAGAATTTAACCAAAACTGGCATTTTAAACTCAATGCTAATGCCAAAGACGCTATCAAACCAGATGCAGATGTATCAAGCTGGAAGAAATTAGACCTTCCTCATGACTGGAGTATTTACAATGACTTCGATCATGATTCTCCTGCCCAAAATGAGGGTGGACAACTCAACGGTGGTGATGCTTGGTATCGCAAGACCTTTAAACTAGATGAAAAAAAGACCTTAATAAGAATGTTCGCCTGGTCTTTGATGGAGTTTATATGGATTCGCAAGTCTATGTAAACGGTCAGCTAGTTGGTCACTATCCAAATGGTTACAATCAATTCTCTTATGACATTACTGACTATCTCAATAAAGACGGTCGTGAGAATGTCGTAGCTGTACATGCGGTCAATAAACAACCAAGTAGCCGTTGGTACTCAGGAAGTGGTATTTACCGCGATGTTACCCTTCAAGTCACAGATAAGGTTCATGCTGAGAAAAACGGAACAACTATCTTAACACCAGACCTTGAAAAACAACAAAATGGTAAGGTTGATACTCATGTAACAAGTAAGATTGTCAATACAGATGACAAAGATCATGAAATTGTTGCTGAATACCAAATTATTGAAAGAAATGGTCAGGCTGTGACGGACGTTGTTCGTACAGACAGCCAAGTCTTGAAAGCCCATCAATCAACTAGCTTGAATGCTATTTTGCAAGTTGAGAAACCAAAACTTTGGACAGTTCTTAATGACAAGCCTGCCCTTTATGAGTTGGTGACTCGTGTTTATCGTGATGGTCAATTGGTCGATGCTAAGAAGGACTTGTTTGGTTACCGTTACTATAACTGGACACCAAATGAAGGATTCTCTTTGAATGGTGAACGCATTAAATTCCATGGAGTTTCTCTTCACCACGACCACGGAGCTCTAGGGGCTGAAGAAAACTATAAGGCAGAATACCGTCGTCTGAAACAGATGAAGGATATGGGTGTGAACTCTATCCGTACAACCCACAACCCAGCTAGTGAGCAAACGTTGCAGATCGCTGCAGAACTAGGTTTGTTGGTGCAAGAAGAAGCCTTCGATACTTGGTACGGTGGGAAGAAACAGTATGACTACGGACGTTTCTTTGACAAGGACGCTACTCACCCAGATGCTAAAAAAGGTGAAAAATGGTCTGATTTTGACCTACGTACAATGGTCGAAAGAGGCAAAAACAGCCCTGCTATCTTCATGTGGTCTATCGGTAATGAAATCGGTGAAGCAGACGGTAAGGCTCGTTCTCTAGCGACTGTAAAACGCTTGGTCCAAGTTATTAAAGCAGTTGATAAGACACGCTATGTCACTATGGGAGCAGATAAGTTCCGCTTTGGTGATGGTAGTGGTGATCATGAAAAAGATTGCCAACGAACTTGATGCGGTTGGATTTAACTATTCAGAAGACAACTACAAGAAGCTTCGTGCGAAACATCCAAATTGGTTGATTTATGGTTCAGAAACTTCTTCAGCAACTCGTACTCGTGGTAGCTATTTCCGTCCAGAAAGTGAGCTAGTTCATAGCAATCAAGCTTACCGACACTATGAGCAGTCAGACTATGGTAATGACCGTGTTGGTTGGGGTAAAACAGCCACTGCATCGTGGACTTTTGACCGAGACAATGCTGGTTATGCTGGTCAGTTTATCTGGACAGGTACCGACTATATCGGTGAGCCTACCCATGGCACAAACCAAAACAACACACCAGTTAAGAGTTCTTACTTTGGTATCGTAGATACAGCCGGAATTCCAAAGAATGATTACTACTTGTACCAAAGCCAATGGGTTTCTGCTCAGAAGAAACCAATGGTTCACCTTCTTCCTCATTGGAACTGGGAAGATCCTACTCTGAAAGCAAATGTAGCTGACGCAGATGGTAATATTCCTGTTCGTGCATTTTCAAATGCTGCCAGTGTGGAACTATTCTTGAATGGTGAGTCCCTAGGTAAGAAAAACCTTTAACAAGAAACAAACAAGCGATGGTACTGTACTTTACTAAGAAGGTGCCAATGCAAAGGAACTTTACCTTGAGTGGAAGGTTGCTTATCAACCTGGAACCTTGGAAGCAGTAGCTCGCGATGAGGCTGGTAATGAAATTGCTCGTGATAAGGTTACGACTGCTGGTGAACCTGCAGGTGTTCGCCTAGTCAAAGAAGAAAATGCTATCGCAGCAGACGGAAAAGATCTCACTTATATTTACTACGAAATCGTTGACAGTGCTGGTAATGTAGTTCCAACTGCCAATAACCTTGTTCGCTTCCAGTTGCATGGACAAGGTCAGATTGTCGGTGTGGATAACGGGGAACAAGCAAGCCGTGAACGTTATAAAGAGCAAGCTGACGGTTCATGGGTTCGTAAGGCCTTCAATGGTAAGGGTGTTGTCATTGTCAAATCAACTGAGCAAGCTGGTAAATTTACCTTGACTGCTCATTCTGATCTCTTGAAATCTGATCAAACTACAATCTTTACAGGTAAGAAAGACCAAGCTGAAAAAACTGTCTTGGGTACAGAAGTTGCTAAAGTCCGTACTGTTATCGGTCAAGCACCAAAAATGCCTAAGAAGGTTGCATTTATCTACAGTGATGGTAGCCGTACAAAACTTCCAGTAGAATGGTCAGCAGTTGATGTCAATGAACCAGGAATTGTGACTGTTAAGGGTGTGGCAGATGGACGTGATGTAGAAGCTCGTGTTGAAGTCTTGGCTCTCGAAGCAGAATTGCCTGTAGTCAAGAGAATCGCTCCAAATACAGATCTAAATTCGGTTGACAAATCTGTTTCCTACGTATTGTCAGATGGTACTGTAGCAAGCTATGATGTTAATAAGTGGGAAATTGCAGCTGAAGATCAAGCTAAACTAGCAATCCCAGGCTCGCATCCCAGCAAAAGGTATTTTTAGAAGATGAAGAAATCGCTGCGACCTTGGTAGTTGCAGAAGGGGAAGCTGCTAATCCAGTAGTTCCAAGTGTAACTGTAGCAGATCAAGCGGTTGAAGGTCTTTCAACTGACCAACCTGTAAAATACCACAAGCTTGCTTATGGAGCAGCTTTGCCAGAGGTTAAAGCTACGGCTGAAAATGCTCAAGTGACAGTTATTCAAGCTAATGAAGCAAATGGTATGCGTGCAAGCATCCATGTTCAACCAAACGATGGTGGCCCACTACAAACCTATGCTATCCAATTCCTACAAGAAGCTCCACAAATTGAAAGTTTGAGCCTAGAAGTTGAAAATGTAGCTACTTTGAAAGAAGACCAAACTGTCGGTATCAAGGTCTTGGCTCACTATCAAGACGGTACACAAGCAGTCTTGAAGGCTGATAAGGTTACCTTCTCAACTACAGGTGAAGGAGATGTAGCCGTTCGTAAAGGTATGCTTGAATTGCATAAACCTGGTCAAGTAACTCTGAAAGCTCAATTTGAAGGAGCAGAAGGTCAGATTGACTTGAACATTCAAGCAAATACTGAAAGCAAAGTTGTCCAAGCCATCCGTCCAGTTAGTGTCGTGACAGGTTTGAACCAAGAACCAAGTCTACCTGCTACTGTAACTGTAGAGTATGACAAAGGATTTCCGAAGGTTCACAAGGTGACTTGGCAAGCAGTTGCTAAGGAAGACCTTGCTAAATACCATAGCTTTGATGTTCTTGGTAAAGTAGAAGGGCTTGAAAAAGAAGCTCATGCTAAGGTATCTGTTGAAGGTATCATTGCTGTCGAAGAAGTGAGCGTAACAACTCCAGTTGCAGAAGCTCCTCAACTACCAGAGAGCGTTCGTACTTACCACTCAAATGGCCAAGTCTCTTCAGCTAAAGTAACTTGGGACGCAATTGAACCAAGCCAATACGCACAAGAAGGCAAGTTTACTGTGACAGGACATGTCGAAGGTACTCAACTACCAACTAAACTTCATGTTCGTGTGTCTGCTCAGACAGAAACTGGTGCTAATATTTCTGACCAGTGGACTGGTTCAGAATTGCCACTTGCCTTTGCATCAGACTCAAATCCAAGTGATTCAGTAGCAAATGTCAATGACAAACTAATCTCATATAATAACCAACCAGCAAACCGTTGGACAAACTGGAACCGTACAAGTGAAGCATCAGTGGGAATTCTCTTTGGTGACTCTGGTATCATGTCTAAACGTTCAGTTGATAACCTCAATGTCGCCTTCCACGAAGACCACGGTGTTGGTGCACCTAAATCCTATGTCATCGAATACTATGTCGGTTCAGCAACTCCAACAGTTCCTAAGAATCCAAGCTTTGTAGCACGTGAAGATCATGTCTTTAATGACGATAAAAACTGGAAAGAAGTAACAAATCTCAAGGCTCCAGATCAAGTAAGAGCTGGAGAAATGACCCACTTTAGCTTTGATAAAGTCAACACTTACGCAGTTCGTATCCGCATGATTCGACCAGATGGTAAATGGGGTACTTCTATTACAGAAATGCAAGTCTTCTCTAAACAAGTAGCAGCAGCTAAGAAAGCTCAAGCACAAATCCAAGTAGATGGAAAAGATTTGCCAAACTTTAACCCAGGCTTGACTGACTACTATCTTGAAGCAAGCCAAGGAAAAGCTCCAGCAGTTACAGCAAGTGTTACTGAAAATGGTATTGCAACAGTTGTACCAAGCGTACGTGAAGGAGATCCAGTTCGTGTTGTTGTCAAGGCAGAAAATGGAGATATCCTGGGTGAATACCGCCTACACTTCACAACTGACAAAGATTTACTAACAAGTAAACCAGTAGCTGTGGCTAAAGCTTCTCGCTTGGTTGCTAAGGGGCAAAACCTAGACTTACCAGCCAAAGTTCCTGTTTACTTTACAGGAAAAGATGGCTATGAAGTCAAGGACTTGGCTGTTGACTGGGAAGAAGTTCCAGCAGAAAATCTAGCAAAAGCTGGTGAATTTACAGTTCATGGTCGCGTTTTAGGTACTGATTTATCCGCTGAAGTGGCTGTACGAGTGACAGACAAACTCGGTGAAAACCTATCAGACAACCCAGACTTCGATGATGACAGCAACCGCTCATTTGCCTCAGCAACTAACGATATTGATCCAAATTCTCGTGACCGTGTGGACTATGTCAATGATGGTTCTGATGATGAAAGCCGTCGTTGGACTAACTGGTCTCCAACTCCATCTTCTAATCCAGAAGTTTCAGTAGGGGTTATCTTTAGAGAAGCTGGTAAGATTGTTGAGCGTTCAGTAGCAGAAGGAAAAATTCGATTCTTTGCAGATGGTGGAACAGACGCCCCTTCTAAACTAGTATTAGAACGCTATGTTGGACCAGAATTTGATTCACCAGAATATTACTCTAACTACCAACCATACGATCCTGATCACCCATTCAACACTCCTTCTAACTGGGAGAAAGTTGAATACCGTGCGGATCAAGAGATTCAAGCAGGAACTGACATCCATGTAACCTTTGCACCAGTCAAAGCTAAAGCTATGAGATGGCGCATGGAAAGAAAAGCAGACAAGAAGGGTGTGGCTATCACTGAAATGGCCTTTATCGCACCAAGTGAAGCACCTAAGGACAATACAGCTTCTAAACTTCTTGTGGATGGTAGAGAGCTTGCTGACTTCTCAGAAGGTCGCGTTGATTACTCAGTTACCTATAGTGGAAAACGTCCTAAAGTGACAGTTGAAGCTGGTGAAAACGTAGCGGCGACAGTTGTTGATAGTGGTGACGATAAACTTCCAGTTTTGGTACGTCTTGTTTCAGAAAGTGGTAAGAACGTTAAAGAGTATCGAATCCAATTGACTAAAGATGAGGTCGAAACTGCTAAGACAGAACCAGCTGTTCAAGAAGCACTTCCTAGCCTAGAAGTGGTAGAAGAAGCAATCAGCTTTAAGTCTATTAAGCAAGATGATCCGACTCTTCCAGAAGGTGAAACTCGTGTGACTCAAGTAGGTCGTGAAGGTAAAGAACGCATTCTTACTGAAGTAGCAGTAAATGGAAGCCGTACTGAAAAACTTCGTGAAGTTGTTGAAGCAGCACAAGATGAGATTGTCTTAGTCGGAACTAAGAAAGAAGTATCAGGTAAAACTGATCCAGCTATCCACGAGGTTCCAGAATTCACAGGCGGTGTTAACGGAGCAGAAGCAGCTGTTCATGAAGTTCCAGAATACACAGGAGCAATTGGCACAGCAGGCGATGAAGCAGCTCCAGTAGTGGAAATTCCAGAATACACAGGAGCAATTGGTACAGCAGGTGAAGAAGCAGCGCCAGAAGTAGAAGTCCCAGAGTACACAGGAGCAATTGGAACAGCAGGCGACGAGCCAGCTCCAGTAGTAGAAGTTCCAGAGTACACAGGAGCAATTGGAACAGCAGGCGACGAGCCAGCTCCAGTAGTAGAAGTTCCAGAATACACAGGAGTTATTGGTACAGCAGGTGACGAAGCAGCGCCAGTAGTGGAAATTCCAGAATACACAGGAGCAATTGGCACAGCAGGCGATGAAGCAGCTCCGGTAGTGGAAATTCCAGAATACACAGGAGTTATTGGTACAGCAGGTGACGAAGCAGCGCCAGTAGTAGAAGTCCCAGAATTCAAGGGTGGGGTTAATGCTGTTGAAGCAGCTGTTCATGAAGTTCCAGAGTACATTGAAGAAAATGAAGCAGCTGATAAAATCCAACCACCAGTAGTAGAAATCCCAGAATTTACCGGTGGAGTAAATGGTGACGAAGCAGCTGTTCATGAAGTTCCAGAGTACACTGAAGCTATTGGCACAGCAGGTGAAGAAGCAACACCAGTAGTAGAAGTCCCAGAATTCAAGGGTGGCGTTAACGCAGTCGAAGCAGCTGTTCATGAAGTTCCAGAGTACACAGGAGCAATTGGTACAGCAGGTGAAGCTGCTATTCATGAAGTTCCAGAGTTTACAGGTGGAGTGAATGGTGTCGAAGCAGCTGTTCAGGAAGTAAGCCCAGAATTCACAGGTGGTGTCAATGGAGCAGAAGGAGCTATTCATGAAGTTCCAGAGTTTACAGGTGGAGTGAATGGTGTCGAAGCAGCTGTTCAGGAAGTAAGTCCAGAATTCACAGGCAGTGTCAATGGAGCAGAAGCCGCTATTCATGAAGTTCCAGAGTTTACTGGTGGAGTGAATGGTGAAGCAGCAGCTGTTCAGGAAGTAGGCCCAGAATTCACAGGTGGTGTCAATGGGGCAGAAGGAGCTGTCCATGAGATTCCAGAATACAAAGATGAGCAGTCTCTTGTAGCTCTTACTATGTCACAAGATAAGACTTATCAAGCACCTGCAAGTCATCCATACAAACTCCCAGAGACAGGCACTAAAGAAAATGCTGGCCTTGCAGCCGTAGGTGTTGTAGGAGCACTTCTTGGTATGTTTGCAATGGGAAAGAAAAAAGACGACGAATAAGATGATGTAAAAGCATCTAAGTCATAGAGATTGGACCAAGAGACTAATCTCGATAATAAAAAGCGGACAAAACTAGTTTTCTGATAAACAGAATCTGGTCTTGTTCGCTTTTTTTCTCATGAATCAATTGCGAAAGAAGAAAAGTGAGGATTTTCTACAAAAAATCAAAAGCAAACTAGGGGAATTGCCTCATAAACAAAGGTGATTAAGGCAAGGCCGTACTGACTTGTTTTCAGCGATTTTAAGGAGTCTTAAAATCACTCTAATGTATACAGGGATAAGCTTTTCTTTCTCCTCAAAAGAGTTATAATAAAGATGAAAATAGGAGAAGAGGAGGAGATAGGATGGCTTATATTGAAATGAAAAACAGCTATAAGAGGTATCATACTGGTGATACAGAAATCGTAGCCAATCGAGATGTCAACTTCGAGATTGAAAAGGGAGAACTAGTCATTATCCTTGGGTCATCTGGTGCAGGGAAGTCAACAGTTTTAAATATTCTTGGTGGTATGGATACAAACGATGAAGGGCAAGTCTGGATTGATGGGACCAATATCTCGAATTTCACTTCTCATCAGAGAACCAACTATCGTAGAGATGACGTTGGCTTTGTCTTTCAATTTTACAACTTGGTTTCTAACTTGACTGCTAAGGAAAATGTCGAGCTAGCTTCAGAAATTGTTGCCGATGCCTTGGATCCTGAGCAGGTTCTCAAGGACGTAGGATTAGGACACCGTCTTAATAACTTTCCAGCTCAGTTGTCAGGTGGTGAGCAACAACGGGTATCCATTGCTCGAGCGGTGGCAAAAAATCCTAAAATTCTCCTTTGTGATGAACCAACGGGAGCTTTGGACTACCAGACTGGTAAGCAGGTTCTAAAGATTCTTCAAGATATGTCACGTAAGAAGGGGCTACCGTTATCATCGTGACCCATAATGCCTCCCTAGCTCCAATAGCTGATCGGGTGATTCAGATGCATGATGCCAGTGTCAAGAGTGTTGTCCTCAATCCTCAACCACAGGATATTGATGATTTGGAGTACTAAGATGAAAAGAAAGACATATTGGGAAGACCTGCTCCAGTCTTTCACAGGTTCAAAGGGACGGTTTTTATCCATCCTAACTCTGATGATGTTAGGTTCTTTAGCCGTGGTTGGTCTCAAGGTTGCTAGTCCTAACATGGAGCGAACAGCTTGGGCTTATCTAAAAGATACTAATGCGGCAGATATGACCGTCATAGCAGATTATGGTCTAGATCAGGCAGACCAGGAAGAATTACAAACTCTATCAGGAGTAGATGTCGAATTTGGTTATATGACAGATTTGACTCTGGCAAACAGTGAAGATGCCATACGAATCTTTTCAAATACTGATAAGATTTCAAAATTCCAAGTGACCCAAGGACGTTTGCCTGAAAAAGAAGATGAACTAGCCTTAGCGGATTTTTGGAAAGATCGCTATCAGGTTGGTCAAGTCATTCATTTGAGCCAAAAGAAGGGCAGCAATTCTCAGTTGAAGTGGGATAGTTATACCATTACAGGCTTCGTCCACTCTCCAGATATTTTCTCAAAAACGGATATGGGGAGTTCAGCCAGTGGTAATGGGAACTTAGCAGCCTATGGTGTCGTAACTGAAGAAAATTTTAAGAGCTCTGTTTACACGATTGCCCGCCTGCGTTTTGCTAGCCTAACAGATGTCAATCCTTTCTCTAGTGATTACGAAAAAGAAGCAAGAGGAAGAAGAGGCACTCTCAAAGACCCTAGTTGCTGATAATGGACAAGCGCGACTAGAGAAAAATGAAGAAGGAGGCTCAAGAGTCTCTTGATGAAGGGAAGAAGCAACTGGACGAGGCTGAAAGCAATTTGACAGCTGGCAAGAAACGCCTACAGGATATCGAGAGTCGACTTCAAGCTCAAGAAAATCAAGTGAGCCAACTACCAGAACCACAAAAAAGTCAAGCATCTAGTCAGTTAGGAGAAGCAAAAGAACAACTAAAGCAAGAAAAGGAAAAGCTAAGCCAAGCTGAAACGAATCTGGCGAGCGAAAAGGATAAATGGCAGGCTAGTCAGGATGAGGTCAATGCTCTAACAGAGCCAACCTATCATGTCTACAATCGCAAGAGTTCTCCTACTGGTCAAGGTTACCTCATGTATAGTAACTCGGCTATGAGTATTCGAGCCGTAGGGAATATCTTTCCAGTCGTTCTCTATGCCGTTGCAGCCATGGTTACCTTTACCACTATGACACGATTTGTAGACGAGGAAAGGACCAATGCTGGTATCTTTAAGGCTTTAGGCTACCATAGCAAAGACATCATTGCTAAGTTTGTCATTTATGGTCTGGTTGCTGGAACTCTTGGAACCCTTCTAGGTATTTTGCTTGGTCACTACATCCTAGCACCTACAATTTCGCATATTATTACTGAGCGAATGATTGTTGGAGAGAGTCAGCAGTATTTCTACTGGACCTATAGTTGTTTAGCTCTGGGGCTAAGCTTAGTGGCTAGTGTCCTACCTGCCTACCTTGTATCTCGCAGAGAATTGCATGAAGAAGCAGCGCAATTATTACTACCTAAGCCACCAGTCAAGGGTTCTAAAATTCTCTTGGAGCGGATAACCTTTATCTGGTCACGTTTGAGTTTTACTCAGAAGGTAACAGCCCGCAACATTTTCCGTTACAAACAACGCATGCTGATGACCATTTTTGGAGTTGCTGGTTCAGTAGCTCTCCTCTTTGCAGGACTTGGGATTCAATCCTCTGTGGTTGGAGTGGCAGACAGGCAGTTTAAGGACCTGCAACAATATCAAATGATTCTCTCTGTCAATTCTCGAGCTTCTGATTCTGACAAGGCCAAGCTAGAGGAAAAACTGAAAAGTGATGAAGTAGAAAACTACCGTTTGATTTTTTCCAAACAGATTGAGGAAGACTATGCCGGTAAGGCAGGTGTTCAAACCGTGACCATCATGGTAACGGATCAAGATGACCTAGATCCCTTTGTCCATTTAGAAAAAAATGGGGAGAAACTGAACTTATCAAACGGAGTCATTTTGACTGAAATTAGCCCAGTTGGCTGGAGTTTCTGTTGGTGACAATTTTACCATCGATGGGAAAACCTTTAAAGTAGGTGCTATTACCGAGCACTATGTTGGTCATTTTGTATACATGAATCAGGCGACCTATGAGGAGATATACGGTCAAGCACCCAAGATGAATACCTATCTGGTCCAACTCAAGGATAAAAGTGAAGTCAATACCGAAAGAGTCGCAGGAGAATTTATGGACCAGGCGGCTATCAGTGGCCTCGTTCAAAACGCCTCCACCATTCAGCTCTTTGAAAGTTTTGCCAATTCTCTGAATCATACCATGGCGATTTTGGTGCTGGTATCGGTGCTACTAGCTATTGTGATTCTCTATAATTTGACCAACATCAATGTTGCTGAACGGATTAGGGAACTCTCAACCATCAAGGTTCTTGGTTTTCATAACAAAGAAGTGACCCTTTACATCTATCGGGAGACCATCATATTATCACTAATTGGAATGATTGTAGGATTGGTCTCAGGCTTTTTATCTCCATCAATTTCTCATTCAGATGATCGCACCTGGAACCTTCCGTTTTCAACCCAAGGTCGGCTGGGAAGTGTATCTCATCCCAATTCTAGCTGTTAGTGTCATCTTGACTATCCTAGGCTTTTTTGTCAATCATTATCTCCGAAAGGTAGATATGCTTGAAGCCCTCAAGTCTGTAGAATAGTTGATCGAGGACAAAAACAAATAAGAAAGCCCTTTGTGGCTTTTTTTATTTTTCATAAAAAATGGTAAAATAGTAAGAGTAGAAATGGAGTTCTAGATATGAAACGAATTGATCAATTTGAAAATAAGAAAGTATTAGTCCTAGGTTTGGCCAAATCTGGTGAATCTGCAGCTCGTCTTTTGGACAAGCTAGGTGCCATTGTGACAGTGAATGATGGCAAGCCTTTTGAGGAAAATCCAGCTGCGCAAAGTCTCTTGGAAGAGGGCATCAAGGTTGTCACTGGTGGACATCCTTTGGAATTATTGGATGAAGATTTTGCCCTTATGGTAAAGAATCCAGGAATTCCTTATAGCAATCCGATGATTGAAAAAGCTCTAGAAAAAGGTATTCCAGTATTGACAGAGGTTGAGTTGGCTTACCTGATCTCAGAAGCACCAATCGTCGGTATTACAGGTTCAAATGGTAAGACTACGACCACGACCATGATTGGAGAAGTTTTGACTGCTGCGGGGCAAAATGGTCTTTTATCAGGGAACATCGGTTATCCTGCTAGTCAAGTGGCTCAAACTGCGACAGATAAGGATACTCTTGTCATGGAGCTATCCTCTTTCCAACTAATGGGAATCCAGGAATTCCATCCTGAAATTGCTGTTATCACCAACCTGATGCCAACACATATTGATTACCACGGTTCTTTTGAAGCCTACGTTGAAGCCAAGTGGAATATCCAAAGAAATATGACAGCGGCTGATTACCTAGTATTGAACTTCAACCAGGAATTGTCTAAAGAACTTGCGAAAAAAACAAATGCGACTGTAGTACCATTCTCAACCCTTGAAAAGGTTGACGGAGCTTATCTTGAAGATGGTCTTCTCTACTTCCGTGGTGAAAAAGTCATGGCAGCTGATGAAATCGGTGTTCCAGGTAGCCACAATGTGGAAAATGCTCTTGCAACCATTGCTGTTGCTAAACTTCGTGGTGTTGACAATGAAACGATTAAGGGAACCTTGTCAGCCTTTGGAGGAGTTAAACACCGTCTCCAGTTTGTAGACCAAATCAATGGGGTTAAATTCTATAACGATAGCAAGTCAACCAATATCTTGGCAACTCAAAAAGCTTTGTCTGGATTTGACAATAGCAAGGTTATCTTGATTGCTGGTGGTTTGGACCGTGGCAACGAGTTTGACGAATTGGTCCCTGATATTACTGGACTTAAGAACATGGTCATTCTCGGTCAGTCTGCAGAACGTGTCAAGCGTGCAGCGGATAAGGCTGGTGTGGCTTATGTCGATGCAACAGATATTGCTGACGCAACTCGAAAGGCTTATGAACTTGCAGAAGAAGGAGATGTGGTTCTCCTCAGTCCTGCTAATGCTAGCTGGGATATGTATGCCAACTTTGAGGTACGTGGAGATCTTTTTATCGACACTGTAGCGGAGTTAAAGGGATAATATGAAAAAAATAGTATTTACAGGTGGGGGAACGGTTGGACACGTTACCCTCAACCTTTTGTTAATGCCTAAGTTCATCGAAGATGGCTGGGAAGTCCACTATATCGGTGACAAAAATGGGATTGAGCATCATGAAATTCTCAAGTCAGGTTTAGATGTCACCTTTCATTCTATTGCAACTGGGAAATTGCGTCGTTATTTCTCATGGCAAAACATGGTTGACGTCTTTAAGGTTGCTTTTGGAATTATTCAATCTCTCTTTATCATGCTACGACTTCGTCCACAAGCCCTCTTTTCTAAGGGTGGATTTGTATCTGTTCCGCCTGTTATTGCAGCGCGAGTATGCAGAGTACCAGTCTTTATCCACGAGTCTGACCTCTCTATGGGATTGGCCAATAAAATCGCCTATAAATTTGCGACTAAAATGTACTCTATTTTTGAGCAAGCATCTAGCCTCACTAAGGTAGAGCATGTAGGAGCCGTGACCAAGGTTTCTGGACCAATTATGGAAGAGCCTGAAGAAATGGTGGATATCCGAACTTCTTTCAATGATAAGCTACCAACTCTTCTTTTCGTCGGAGGTTCTGCTGGGGCGCGTGTCTTTAACCAATTAGTTACAGACCATAAGGAAGAACTGACTAGTCGTTATAATATCATCAACCTAACAGGGGATGCTAGCTTAAATGAACTAAGTTCAAACCTCTACCGTGTTGACTACGTGACTGACCTCTATCAACCGCTCATGAATATGGCTGATGTAGTCATCACTCGTGGTGGTGCCAATACGATTTTTGAACTTCTTGCTATGGCTAAATTGCATGTCATTGTCCCTCTAGGGCGTGAAGCTAGCCGTGGAGATCAGATTGAAAATGCGGCTTACTTTGTGAAAAAAGGCTATGCTGAGGAGTTGCAAGAGGGCGATTTGACCTTGTCTACTTTAGAAGAAAAAGTAAGCAAGCTTTTGACCCACAAAGAAGACTACCAGAACACGATGAAGAATTCTCATGAATTAAAATCTGTGGCGGATTTTTATGCGCTACTAACAAAAGATCTATCATAAGGAAAATCGATGTCAAAGGATAAGAAACAAGAGCCAACTCAAGGCAAGGAATTGTCAGAGTGGCAAAAACGAAATCAAGAATATCTTCAAAAAAAAGCTGAAGAAAAGGCCCAAGCAGATACCAATAAAAAAGAAGTTGCAAAAGCTCCGGAAGAAGAAACCACTTTATCAGAGTGGCAGAAGCAGAACCGTGAATATCTGCGTAAAAAGGCTGAGGAAGAGACCAAGGAAGAACAAGAGTCAGACTTATCTGAAGATACTGAGGAGGAAGAGGATTTAGATTCTAATCCTGAAGAGCAGAAGGAAAGTGCAGAAGACCAGTCCTCGCTTGAAAATGAGGAGGAAACTACTGAGACAGAACAAGTAGAAGAAGAGGACGAAAAAAATCTGAAGAAACAAAAAGTAGAAGAAAAAGAAATCTAAGTCTAAGAGAAAGATGCTAAAGCCTTTCTATTCCAAGTGTTCATATCTGGCGTGCTGTTACGATTCTAATCCCAAGTTTGCTTGTCTTGTTCTTTTCCATCTATCTTTTGACGCCATACTCAACTTTGAAAAACATAGAGGTTACTGGTACGGTAGAGACCAATGCAGACCAAATCAAAGAGGCTTCAGGGATTCGTGATAGTGATTATACCTTTGGTCTGCTCCTCAATAAAGACAAACATGCTGAGATGATTAAGTCCAATCACTGGATTGAATCTGCTAGCATTCGCTATCAATTTCCGACCAATTTTACCATCCAGGTCAAGGAATACGGGATTGTAGCCTATTATGTTTCTGGAGAGGACCATTATCCGATTCTTTCTAGTGGGACGGTGGAAACCAGTCCAGTTAGTCTAGTCAGTCTTCCAGAAACCTATATGTCTGTACTTTTTAACGATGAGCAGCAAGTCAAAACCTTGATTGAACAACTAGCTGAAATCAGCCCAGAGATTAAGCAGGCGATCAAAACGATTGAATTGGCTCCAACTAGTGTAACTAGTGATCTGCTCAAGATTACCATGTATGATACGGATGAGATTTTGGTTCCTTTATCAGAACTAGGTAAAAAATTACCTTACTATAGTAAGATTAAACCCCAACTAACAGTACCGAGCGGTATTGATATGGAAGTTGGGATCTATAGTTATAGCTTGACGGATAAGGCTTTAGAAGAAGCAAGAATCAAAGCTAAAGAAGAGGAAAAGAAGAAGCAGGAAGAAGAAAAGAAAAAACAAGAAGAGCAAGGGAATCAAACTCAGAGTCAAAATCAAACAACCCAACAATCACAGAGTCGTTAAGCTTAAGATGATTCTGTTGACTTGATGATGAGTCATGTTTTCTACAAGTTCAATCATTGGTTTTTACTTGACAAGTCCCACTTTAAATAATAGAATAGTAAAAAACCTTTAAAGCAGTCCAGAGAGGCAGCTAAGGTTAGACGGTGAAAGGGTGGATTCTACCCATTTTTCGTGGAACCTTGCTGTTGGCAGGTTCCTTTTTTGTAGTCTCTTTGACGGAAGCTGGGCTGATAAGAAAGATAAGAGGAGAAACGCATGCGTGAAAGTCGCCCAGTCATAGCTCTGGATTTTCCAAGTTTTGAAGAAGCCAAGGAGTTCTTAGCCCTATTTCCAGCAGAGGAAAAGCTCTATGTCAAAGTAGGAATGGAAATCTACTATGCTGTAGGGACCTGAAGTTGTCCGTTATTTGAAGTCATTAGGACATAGTGTCTTTTTGGATCTCAAACTGCATGATATTCCCAATACAGTCAAATCAACCATGAAAATTTTTATCGAACCTGGGAGTTGATATGACCAATGTGCAGGCAGCAGGTGGGGTTGAGATGATGCAAGCAGCGCGTGAAGGATTGGGAGACAAGGGGATTCTCATAGCTGTTACCCAATTAACCTCAACCTCGGAGGAACAAATGCAAGAATGTCAAAATATCCAAACCAGCCTCCAAGAGTCGGTTATCCACTATGCCCAGAAAACAGCTGAAGCTGGTCTAGATGGAGTCGTTTGCTCGTACCCCAAGAAGCCAAGCTTATCAAACAAGCAACTCATGAAGACTTTATCTGTCTGACACCAGGGATTCGCCCAAGAGGGACAGAAGCAGGGGATCAGAAACGGGTAGTAACCCCAGGAGAAGCTTACCAGATTGGTAGTGACTATATCGTTGTCGGACGCCCAATCACTCAAGCCACTGATCCAGTAGCAGCTTATTATGCTATCAAGGATGAATGGACACGAGATTGGAAATAATTAGGTACAAAATAAGAACTAAAAGGAGAATCCCATGACACTTGCTAAAGACATTGCCAGCCATCTATTAAAAATTCAAGCCGTTTACCTCAAACCAGAAGAACCTTTTACTTGGGCATCAGGTATCAAGTCACCGATTTATACGGACAACCGTGTGACGCTTGCTTATCCAGATACTCGTAGCTTGATTGAAAATGGTTTTGTGGAAGCTATTAAGGCAGAATTCCCAGAAGTAGAAGTGATTGCAGGAACAGCGACTGCAGGTATTCCTCATGGTGCCATCATCGCTGACAAGATGAACTTGCCATTTGCCTATATCCGCAGCAAACCAAAAGACCACGGTGCAGGAAACCAAATCGAAGGCCATGTAGCCCAAGGGCAAAAAATGGTCGTTGTTGAAGATTTGATTTCAACTGGGGGCTCAGTTTTAGAAGCCGTAGCTGCTGCCAAACGTGAAGGTGCAGATGTATTAGGTGTCGTAGCAATTTTCAGCTATCAATTACCAAAAGCAGAGAAAAACTTTGCAGATGCTGGTGTCAAACTGGTGACACTTTCAAACTACAGTGAGCTTATCCACCTAGCCCAAGAAGAAGGTTACATCACACCAGAAGGACTTGACCTCCTAAAACGCTTTAAAGAAGACCAAGAAAATTGGCAAAATGCTTAAAAAATAGAAAATCAGGTAGGTACTATGAACTGCTCCCTGTCAAGTGGACAATGAAATAATAAAAAATTAAGCAAGGGCCTTGTTCCTCATTTCAAGAGGAGCAAGGCCTTTGTTGCGCTCTTGAAAACGCTCGTTATTATAAAAGTAGATGTAATCATCAATATCAGCAACAAGTTCCTCAAAAGTCTTATACTTCTTCAAATCATAACACTCCGTTTTAAAGTGTCCAAAGAAGCTCTCAATAGGGGCATTATCAATACATTTACCAACTCTAGATATAGAGCAGTGGTGACCATCCAGTATTCTCGTGTGTGTATACGCTGATTCACGGTTACTATGAATCAGCGAAGTTGCACCTAGATTAGGCTCTATAGCTTTTCCATAACTAAGGGATTATTGTATATAGTCTCTTCCTTGAATTAAGTAATGTTGATGATATAAATCGGGTGTGATATAATGTTTTAGCCCCCTCAATTTAAGGAAGGGAGGTGTTACATATGTTAGAAACTTTACTCACAGTGTTTCTAGCTCCGTTACTGATTAACGTGTTATCTGAGCTTTTTAAGTTATGGCTGAAGAAACGTAAGAAGTAATGGTTAACCCTTTTAGAGGGTAGCAAAAAACCCCATCGGTGACACGGTGGGGCTTTTTTAGTTACATATGCTGTAACTTTACTCACATTGTAAGTTCATTTTAACACAAATCTATCGATATTTCAAGCTTTTGTTTTGATATTTCCTCAGAGGTCATTCCGCCATTTTATAACACCGAAGCCTGTGGTTTGAGTTCGCTCAACTGAAATTAGAACATGCGCTTCTAGATTCCATTCTACAGGAAAGAAATCAACTTTTTTCTAGGGGATTTCCGCCCTCATTTTGGTCTTTTGTGCTAAAATAGACTTATAAATTGAAAATAAGGAATGTTTATGAAATCGGGTAATGGTTTTTGGAAAGGCTGCCTCTATTTTTGGGGAGTTTTGTTATTGCTGGGGCTTCTGCTTCAGTATGCGCTACCTCTTGCAATTTGTGTCTTGCTAGGTTATGGTGGCTATCTACTTTACAAACGTTGGCGCTATCCTCTTTTGCAGGACCGTTCGCTCGACGATCGGATTGAGCTTTTAAAAGCTAGGATTCGCCAGGCGGACAAAGATATTCAGCAACTAGAGGGAACTTTAGTAGAAAAAGGCTCAGAGTCCTATAAGAGTTTGGCCAATCAAGTATTAATTGAACTGCGGGAAATTCGTCAGGAGGCGGATCGTCTCAAGTCCTATATTGATGATGATGTTTACAACCGTATTGACAAAAAGGTTCGTACAGTGCGGGCAACTATCGATGTTCAGCTAGAACGTTTGGATAGAGAAAGTCAGGTAGATCTTGAAAATGCGGAGCCAGAGGAACTAGCTCCAGAATTGTCCCAGACCTTGGCTAATATTGCTATTGACCATCAGGCCATTTTAGACAAGATTGCCACCTCTGCTGAGGGTGATAAGGAAGAATTGACCGCCATCCATACTTTGAAGATGGAGAAATTCCAAACGATTTTAGAAGGCTATTTAAAGATTAAGGCCAATCCTAAAAACTATAATCGGGCAGAAGAACGTTTGCAACAAGCTAAAGCAGCTATCGAACAATTTGACCTTGAGCTGGACCAAGTTTTGAGAGAACTCAATGAAACAGATATGCGTGATTTTGATATCAGTCTGCGCATTCTAGAAAAAGATCGTAAAGAATAGGTTAGAAATAAAGGAGTAACCATGACAGAATTTAATTTTTGATATTGACCAGATTGCCAATAATACGGTAGCTAAGGTAGATAAAACAACCCAAATCATCGAGACCAATACTGGCTCAGACAAGACCTTGACCTTCCTTGAAAAGTTGAGCCCTGAGCAGCAAGAAGGAATCAAGGCGCACGTGCCCCAGTTAGTAGACCAGTTTGTCACCAATCAAAATGCTCTTTTAGGATTTTTGGACAATCTGCTGTCGAAGGTGTGAATAATACGGTCAATCGTATTTTGTCAGAACAAAAGAAATTGCAGATTCCCCAAGTGGATGATCTGCTCAAGAATACCAACCGTGAGTTGCAAGGCTTTGTCGTCAAATACAAGAACGCTGAAATTGCTGAGTTAGAAGAGAAGCCAAACTTTTTGCAACGATTGTTTAACAAGAGCAAGAATACGCTACAAGAATTTTACTTTGATTCAAAAACAGTGGAGCAAAAACTCGATGGTATGGCTGCCGCAGTGGTCAAGCAAGAAGACGTGCTAGCTCGAAATATCGTCTCTGCTGAGATGTTGATTGAGGACAATACCAAATCCATTGAAAATCTAGTGGGAGTGATCTCCTTTATCGAAGCTAGCCAGACAGAAGCTGGCAAACGCGCTGCCGAACTGAAGGCCCAAGCTGACCAACTCGATACAAGTACAGTAGAATACCAGACCAAGTCTCAAGAATTGGCCCGCATGGCTGAAGTGGTCAATACCCTCGAACAACAACATACCGAGTATGTCAGCCGTCTCTATGTTGCCTGGGCAACAACACCTCAGATGCGCAATCTTGTGAAGGTGTCATCTGATATGCGCCAAAAATTGGGTATGCTTCGTCGCAATACGATTCCAACAATGAAGCTTTCCATTGCCCAACTTGGTATTTTGCAACAATCAATGAAATCAGGTGTCGTGGCAGATGCCATTGTCAATGCTAATAATGCTGCCCTCCAGATGCTAGCTGAAACTAGCAAGGAAGTGATTCCGCAAATGGAACGAATTGCCCAAAGCCCGACAGTCGCTGTTGAGTCTGTTACCAAACTGGCTGAAAGTCTGGTCGCTCAAAACCAAGGTATAGTCGCTGCTATTGAATTGGGACGCCAGAAACGTGCCCAACTAGAAACAACCATCGTCAAGTCCGCAGAAATGATCAACGATTCTGTCAAACTACGCGATGAGAAAATCGTCCAAGCCCTTCTAGACCAAGGAAAGGCCGCCCAGAAAGAAGTACAAGAATAACACACAAGTCCCTTGTAAGTATAGCTTGCAAGGGATTTTGCTTGTTTTAGTAGAAGTTTGGAGGTCAGGGAATTATTGCCAGATTTAGAGAGAATACCCTAGAAAACCTTTTCACTACTAGTCTTTTATGATACAATGGAAGGAAGTAAAGGTGCTGTTTTTTCGATGTCGCAACGCCTTGGATGAATGAAAAGGAAGAGTCCCTATGGTTTTCAGATTTAAGCAAATAACTAGCTTGCATATATATATGTATATATAAACTCGCGTTTTCATACCCATTTTCAAAACCTACCAATGTTTTTGGTAGGCTTTTTGCGTTGTAGAAATGGGGTATGAACATGGCTTACACTTTATCAAAAGAATTAGAGCAAGAACTTATCATTTCAGCACCTGAGTTACAGCCTAGTTATGCTACCATCGTAGAATACCTAGAAGCTATCAACCAGAAAGAAGCATCTGGAAGCAATTCTCAGGAACTCCAGAACCAGCTTGCTATTCAGCTGGGACGTTTAGAAGATTTGGTGCAGGGCTATCTCCAAATAAAGAAGAACCCGCATCACTACCTAGATGCAGATAAAGACCTGACGGCAGCCTATCAAGCCATAAAAGGGACGGAGCAAGATCTTCTCAAAAAATTGCAACATCTCAACCAAGCAGCATTGCAGGATTTCCATATCAGCCAGAGACTCTCTCCCAAAGATGAGACTGCTATCCCTGTAGCAGGCAAAGCCAAAACCAAACAGGAATTGGCTATCGAGCGGGATTTGATTAACCAGCTGACAAAGGGAGAAAGTCAATGGGTGTATCGACCTGAGTTAAATACAGAAGATCTCCTATGGGGAAACTTTTTTGCCAAGCTGGAAGCCAATAATGTCCGCATTTTGCAAGACCATCCCCTTACAAATTCAGAGAAAAATCAAATCAAAAACCAGCTCAATTTTTGTCAACTTCTACGAAGCAGCCAAGTGGATAGCAGGGGAAAATGGCATTGCCAAGGTGCAGGTTCAACGTGAAGATGCCAGTCTAGGCACCATTCGCTTGGAAGTCTTGTGGAGAAACAATGTCGCTGGTGGCAAATCCAGCTATGAGGTTGTCAACCAAGTCATCACAGGCGGAGAAGGGATTCGCCAGCGTCGTGGGGATGTGACTTTGCTAATCAATGGTCTGCCTATGATTCAAATCGAACTGAAAAGCCGTTCTCATCCTTACATGGATGCCTTCCGTCAGATTAAAAAATACGATCAAGAAGGACAGTTCAGAGGTATTTATTCAAGTCTTCAGATGTTTGTCGTCTCAAATGTCACAGAAACTCACTACATCGCAGCTGCCAAAGCCAACAAGCTAAATGAACGCTTCTTGACCAAGTGGGTGGATAGTGAAAATAGACCCCAACCCCAACTCTTTGACTTTGCTGAGTCTGTCTTGTCCATACCGAGGGCTCATGAGATGGTCATGCAGTATTCTGTCATCGATGATGACAAGAAGGCTTTGATTTTATTGCGCCCCTATCAGGTTCATGCCATTGAGGCTATCCGTGAAGCCAGTCGCAAGCGCCAATCGGGCTATATTTGGCATACAACTGGTTCAGGAAAGACCCTGACCTCCTATAAAGTTTCGCGCAATCTGCTCCAGATTCCATCTATCGAAAGACAATCTTTGTGATTGATAGGACAGACCTCGACCAGCAGACGACTAGTTCTTTTCAGTCTTACGCAGAGAACGATATGATTGATATCGACGAGACCGATGATACACAGGAATTAGTTAAAAATATGGCTTCTGATGATCGACGTGTCGTTGTGACGACCATCCAGAAAATCAATGCCATGATTCGGCAGTTTGATGAAGGGCGTCATCAAAAGGTCTACAATCGTATCAAGCAACTCAAACTAGCCTTTGTCGTCGATGAATGCCATCGTGCAGTGACTCCTGAACGCCAGCACCACCTAGAGCACTTCTTTACAAATTCTCTCTGGTATGGGTTTACAGGGACTCCTATCTTTACAGAAAATAAACGTGAACAAAAAGGAGACCTTGCTCAGACGACCGAAGAGCAGTACGGTGACTGCCTCCACCAATATACCGTCAAAGAAGCCATCCATGACAAGGCGGTTCTTGGCTTTAATGTAGAGTATCAGACAACCATGCCTGGTTGGGCAGAAGATGAGATTGATGAGGAGCGTTATGATGACGAAGGCCATATGCTTGCCGTTTTTAGATGCTATTCTCAATCGCTCAAGACGCAAACTCGGTTTCCAAAATGGGGTAGGAAAAACCTATGAAGCCATTTTTGACCGTCAAAAAGTATTGCCCGTGCGCAGGCCTATTATAACCTGATCAAGCAAGTCAAAAATGGAGAAAAATCTTTAAGCATTTCGGAAAATGTTAAAAAGGTTTTGCCAGACTTTCCTAAGGTTGCTATTACTTACTCTGTGACAGAAAACGAAGTAGACTCCTATGTCAACCAAGCCTACATGGAGGAGAGCCTAGAAGACTACAATGCCATGTTTGGCACCCACTTTAGCCTAGCAACCATTGCTTCCTACAATAGTGACCTCAACGACCGTTTGGCTCGTAAGAAAGAACGCTTTGCCTTCCGTGAGGAACAGTTGGACCTGGTCATCGTGGTGGACCGCTTGTTGACGGGCTTTGATGCCCCTTGCCTATCGACCCTGTTCATGGATCGCCAGCCCATGAAACCCCAGCACATCATTCAGGCCTTTTCACGAACCAATCGTCTCTTTGATGAAGGCAAGAAATTCGGCCAAATCATTACCTTCCAAACGCCTGACCATTTTAAAGAAAAGGTGGATGAAGCTCTGAGTCTCTACTCAAATGGTGGCGAAACCAGTGTTTTAGCCCCAGAATGGCAGGAGGAGAAGGCCAAGTTTATGGAGAAGGTTCATCAACTACTAGCTATCGCTCCAAGTCCAGAGCAGGTGCCAGATTTGGATACGGCCACAGATGCAGAATTAAAACGCTTTGCCAAGGCCTTCCAAGAGTTTGATAAGCTCCTATCCTCTATACAAGTCTATTCGGACTATGATGAGAAAGTCATTCTCAAAGAGATTGGCCTCAGTCTAGAAGATATCGAGAACTTTGCCGGCCAATATCAAAATGTCATCGAAGAACTCCGCAGACGTAGACCAGAAGACCAAGGAGATGAAGGGGGTCTCCTAGATATAGAATATGAGCTCGAATCCATCCGCACTGATGAGATAAACTATCACTATATTCTCTCTCTCATCCAAAACATGATTGACAATCGGGAAAATCTCATTGGTAAAAAGGAAAAGAGTCTAGTAGATAACTATATCGAAGATTTGAATAAATCCAATCCCAAGTTATCCAACCTCATCTCCCAACTCTGGCAGAATGTCCAAGCAGATGCCAAGAGCTATCAGGGACAGTCTGTAACCCATAAGTTGGATGAGATGATTGAGTTAACAACCCAGAAAAAGATTCGTGAAACGGCAGACTATTGGCAGATAGGAGAGGATGAACTCCAGTTCGTAGTGGATAACTACCGCATTGGACGAGACAAGCAAAATGGTGAAAAAGCCATCACAGACTCTCAGAACTATCTGGCCTATAAGGAAGTCCACGGAGACAAGGCACTACCAAAACTCAAATACAAAAAAGCCCTCAAAGAGGATTATATGCGCATGATTTCAGAGGATATCTTACCGCTAAGGGGGAGATAAACTACCGATTTGACTTTTCTTATTTGCTAGATGTTTAACTTTATCTTGTCAAATCAGACCTTCTATTGTTTCAAAATAGGCAAAATTGAAGAATAGAATGGCAAAGTTGCCTTTCTAAAGTGCAAAAATAGGTAAAACTGAAGAATAGAAATCAAAAAGAAAAACTTAAAGTGTAGAAATAAGAAAATGGAGTAATAGAAAGGGGGATATAGTGGAGAAATTATTTATTATTGGTAATGGTTTTGATATAGCGCATGATTTGAAGACAGATTATCTATATTTCAAGAAGTTCGTTTATCAGCAGGCTTATGGGAAAAGATGAGTTATTGGAGTCGTTGCAAAGTGAAAATGCCATTAAATTATATCTAAATAGGGTTGATGAAGAAATATTATTCGAAGAAATAGATGATTATGATATTCTTGAAAAAGCAAATGGCGCTAGAAGATGCCCCATATCCAGATGATGTAGATTTTTACAAGTTGTTGTATCAGTTGATGGGTCAAATTACAGAAACTGAGAAATTTTTGGTCTGATTTTTGAAGAGAAATTAGCAGATTTTAATAAAGTGTCTATTGATACCATGGATTTTGTGGATAGTGATGGTGATTTGAATGGTTCTTTGATGGCTAATAATGCTAATGAGATAGGAGAAATTCTAGCTAAATATATAGATTATTCTTTAAATAAATTATTTAAATTGTGGATAGAAGAGACATATTCTGATTGGAAGGATAGAATTCTGACTAAAGGTGAAGAATCATACTCTAAATTATTAAAAGATACAGTTTTGAAAAAAATTCTGATGCATTATTTATCAATTTCAATTATACAAAAAAACGTTAGAGGATTTATATAGAATTCCTGAAGAGCGAGTTTTTTTCATTTACATGGAGTTATTGGTGGAGAAAAAAATTTATTTTTTTGGACATGGTTTTTGATGATGAAGTAAATGATTTCAATCCTTTAGATGTAGCAGCGTACCTTGAAGAGGTTGTTATGAAGTTAAAGAAACCAGTTGACAATGTATTATCTAATTATGATGAACTTTTTGAAAGATTATCTTCTGTCAAAGAAATTTATTTCATCGGTTTTGGAATTCGTTCAGAACAAAGATGGGTAGACAGTCCATATTTAAAAAGCAATATTTAAGGAGAATCCAAATGCAGATATTTTACTTGATAGTTATTACCGATTTGGAAATATAGTACAAATAAAAAGAACTCTGAAAAAAATTAGGTGCAGATAAAAGCATATAAACTAAGATTGATAGATACAAGGGACAATCAATTGTTATAAGGAGGAGATATATGACAAAACAACCAAGTTATCGCTTTGCGGGATATGCCGAACCTTGGGTAGAGAAGAAGTTGGGGGAAACTGAAACTCTTTTTACAGATGGCAACTACGGAGAAGCTTATCCATCAGAGAAAGACCTTACTACTAGTGAAAATGGTGTCCCTTTTTTAAGAGGTAGTAATCTTGTAAATGGAGTTTTGGATGAGACTAATGCAAATTATATAACTCATGAAAAACATGAAGAATTGACGTCTGGTCACATTGAATTGGATGATATTATTTTAGCAGTGAGAGGATCATTAGGAGCTATTGGATACGCTAAAGATGAGAATGTTGGATGGAACATCAATTCACAGCTCGCAATTATTCGGACTAATAAAAATGAAGCTAAAGGGGACTTTTTACAATTTTTTTATTAGTACAAAAGGGCAAAAAAGAATTGTTATCGAGAAATACTGGAACGGCATTAAAGCAGTTACCACTTAAGCAACTAAAAGATATCCCAGTCCCCCTCCCTCCCTCCCCGAGCAAACTGTCATTGGTTCTTTCTTCCAAGATATTGACCAGCTTATTAGCCTTCAACAGTGTAAGTTAGAGGTGCTCAAAGAGCAGAAGAAAACCTACCTCAAGCTCCTTTTTCCCAGCCAAAGGACAAACCAAACCAGCTCTTCGCTTGCAGGATTTGAAGATGAGTGGAAGGAAGTGAAGTTGGGGGAAGTTACGGATAGATATGATAATTTAAGAGTTCCAGTTTCAGCAAATGAAAGGGTTTCTGGGGATACTCCATATTATGGGGGCTAATGGGATACAGGATTATGTAGATGGTTATACACATGATGGCGAGTTTATTCTTATTGCCGAAAGATGGCGCAAGTGATTTAAAAAATTATCCAGTACAATATGTAAATGGAAAAGTTTGGGTAAATAATCATGCTCATGTTATTCAAGGTAAAAATGACTTGATAAACAATTTGTTTTTATTATTTGCAGTAAAACAAATTAACATTGAACCTTTTTCTAGTAGGAGGAGGAAGAGCGAAGCTAAATTCGGATATAATGATGAAGCTCCCTCTACATCTCCCAACCCTCCCTGAGCAACAAGCTATCGGTTCTTTCTTCCAAGACCTAGACAAGGCCATTTCCAAGCAAGAGGAAAAAGTCAACCAGCTCAAAGAAAGCAAACAAACCCTACTCAAAAATGTTTATCTAAGATGACAAGACCGTTAAAAGCATAGTATAGTAACCCGTTTTTAAAAGACTTCATCTTAATAACTAGATGTAAAATGAGCGCGAACGAAGTGAGCCTTTAGAAGATATTTTCCGCCATAGTGGTATCCTATACAATAACAAAGTTATTAGTATAGGGACGGGACTTTTTGAGACTCTGGGCTCAAAAATTAGGGGATGAAATTCGAAGGAAGTTGCTCCGTCCGCACTATTTAAGGAAAAATATAAAAAGAAAAAAATATTTTAAAACATGGAATACTACTCACAACATAAATTGATAGGAGACCCTATGTCACAAACAGATTTATCAAGAGAACTCTACCAATCCCTCTGGAATGCGGCAGATATCCTGCGTGGCCAGATGGAAGCCAATGAATACAAGTCCTACCTCTTGGGCTTGATTTTCTACAAGTACCTATCCGACAACATCCTCCAAGCCGTCTGTGATAACTTGGACGAGACCTTTGAGTCCTTCCAGCAAGCCCAGCTTCTCTATGAGGAAAACTTTGCGGATGCAGATGTCCGTGAAGACCTCATTGAGGTCTTAAATGACGAGCTGGGCTATGTGATTGAGCCTTCTTTGACCTTTACCAATCTGGTTCAGTCTATCCATGAAGGCACCTTCCAGCTAGAATCCCTAGCCCAAAGTTTCCGTGATATCGAGCAGGCCAATGAAAAATTTGAAAATCTCTTCGAAGATATCGACCTCTATGCGAAAAAGCTAGGTAACACCCCGCAAAAGCAAAACAAGACCATCTCTGAGGTTATGAAACAGCTCAACGACCTCAATGTCTCTGGTCATGCTGGTGATATCTTGGGTGATGCTTATGAGTACCTGATTGGTCAATTTGCCAGTGATTCTGGGAAAAAGGCTGGAGAGTTCTATACACCTCAAACAGTCTCTCACCTCATGACTCAGATTGTCTTTGCAGGGCGGGAGCATCAAAAGGGGATGTCGGTTTACGACCCGACCATGGGTTCTGGTTCCCTCTTGCTCAATGCCAAGCGCTATAGTAAGCAAGCTTCGACAATTTCTTACTACGGTCAAGAATTGATTACTTCGACTTTCAACCTTGCTCGTATGAATATGATGCTTCATGGGGTTGCGATTGAGAACTATCACCTCAGTAACCACGACACCCTAGACGAAGATTGGCCGACTACCGAGCCGACAGACTTTGATGGGGTTTTGATGAACCCACCTTATTCGCTTAAGTGGTCAGCAGATAGTGGCTTCCTGCAAGATCCTCGCTTTTCAAGCTATGGAGTTCTTGCACCTAAGTCCAAAGCAGATTTTGCCTTCCTCCTTCACGGTTTTTACCACCTCAAGCATAATGGTGTCATGGCTATCGTTCTTCCTCACGGAGTCCTTTTCCGAGGAGCAGCCGAGCAAAAGATTCGCCAGCACCTGCTAGAAGAAGGCGCTATTGATACAGTTATCGGCTTGCCAGCAAATATCTTCTACAATACCTCTATCCCGACAACCATTATTATCCTTAAAAAGAATCGCACTAACAAGGATGTCTTCTTTATCGATGCCTCAAAAGAGTTTGAAAAAGGGAAAAATCAAAACAATATGACCGAAGACCATATTGCCAAGATTTTGGAGACCTATCAAAAAAACGTGAGAATGTCGAGAAGTTTGCCCATCTAGCCAGCTTTGAAGAGATTGTAGAAAATGACTACAACCTTAACATTCCGCGCTATGTCGATACCTTTGAGGAAGAACCAGTTGTTCCCCTAGCCGACCTCGCAGACCAGCTCGCAGAGATTGATAAAGAGATTGGAGAGGTAGAAGTCAGACTCGCACACATGCGCAGCCAGCTAGTAGGTACAACACCAGAAGCTCAAGCAGAATTAATCGCCTATCTCGAAAAATTGAAAGAAATTTAGAGAGTAGGGGAAGAATGAAAACATCTCGTATAGATTGTACGAGGTGTTTTTGTATTTCGTTGTATTACACATCATGTATAATATAGGTGAAAAATGACGACATCGGTTAAGTAGAGTGCTAAAATCACCTGATTCAAATCAGTTTTACAAAAAAGATTGTAGGATAAGTAGAGTTTGGATGAAATCTATTGATTTTGGACTTCTTTTAATGCATGAAAACTCCCCCTATAGTTTCTAGTGAATTTATGTTTTTTCACTGTCTACTATAAGGGGAGTGTATTACATCAGTTATCTGATTTCTTTTTGTGATTTCATTGGATGTTAGTCAACTTTTCCGCCTTCAACAACCAAATCATCTGCTTTAGCAGCGTCACCGTAGGTTGGGTGAAGTGTTTTTTCATAGGCCTTGTGGAAGAAGTTTTCCTTACCTAATTTTTCAATATCTTTATTGATGAAGTCTAGCAATTCTTGGTTGCCTTTTTGAACTGCTGCCGCAATGGTATCTGGATCACCGAGGGAAGTAATTCCTACTTCAAATCCTTTATTTTCGAGCGCCCAAGCTAGGACTTCAGTATTGTCAGTAGAAAAGGCATCTCCACGTCCGTCAAGAAGGGCTTGGTAGGCATCGCTATATTGATCGTATTTTTGGAGTTTTACTTCTGGGTGATTTTTCTCAAAGTAAGTTTCAGCAGTGGTTCCTTTTGTAACGATCAAGGTTTTGCCTTCAAGTTCTTTAACGTCCTTGATAACTTTATCTTTTGGTGACACAACACCAAGAGAAACTTTCATGTATGGAAGGGCAAAGTCAACTTGTTTCTTACGTTCGTCTGTAACTGTAAAGTTGGCAAGGGTGATATCAACCTTGTTGAAATCAAGTATTCAGCACGGTTGGCAGCATCCACAGAAACGTATTTGACCTTGACACCTAGGTCTTGTGCCAATTGGTTCCCAAGCTCAATATCGTAACCTTGGTAAGAACCATCGTTGTCAACATAGCCAAAAGGTTTCTTGTCTCCAAATACGGCGATTCGAAGTTCACCGCTTTTTTTGATTTCATCAATAGTGCGAGCCTTAGCAGTCGTTTTACCAGATGAAGCATCAGAGCTTCCACCTGAGCTACAAGCTGTGACAAAGATAAGTGCAAAGGCAAGTGCCAAAACAGTTAAGAGTGGTTTTAGTAGTTTCATAAAAAATCTCCTTTATAGATATGAGCCAAACTGGCTAAAGTCAAAGACGTTTAAAAATTCTTGTGCTCGTTTGGTTTGTGGATTTGTGAAGAAGTCTTGAGCAGTTCCTTCTTCGGCGATTTTCCCTTGGTCGAGGAAGATAATGCGGTCCGCAATGGCTTGGGCAAACTGCATTTCATGGGTTACCAGGATCATAGTACGCCCTTCTTGGACTAAGTCATTGATAAGTTCCAAAACCTCACGCACCATTTCTGGATCTAAAGAAGCAGTCACTTCGTCAAAGAGGATAATTTCTGGATGCATGAGGAGGGCACGGACGATAGCAACCCGTTGCTTCTGTCCACCAGATAATTGACGAGCAAAGCTATGTTGTTTATCCAACAATCCGACACGTTCTAGTAGTTGTAGGGCTTCTTCTGTTACTTCTTTCTTGTCGCGTCCTTGAGCCTTGATAGGGCCTAAGATAAGATTTTGAAGGACATCCAAGTGAGGAAAGAGTTCATAACTTTGAAAGACCATACCGATTTTTTGGCGAACCAAGTGAAAATCTTTTTTATTTTCAACGATGGACTGGCCATCCAGCAGGATATCTCCTCCTTGAATACTTTCTAAACCATTGAGGCAACGAAGAAGGGTGCTTTTCCCACAACCAGATGGTCCTAGGATGACGACAACTTCTCCCTTTTTGATATCTAGAGAAAGTCCTTGGAGGATAGGATTGTCTCCGAAGGATTTTTTTAGTTCCTTGATTTCTAAAATAGTTTCAGACATTTAATTCCTCCAATGTTTTTCTAAGTGAGTAGATAGTTTGGAAATAGGGAAGCAAACCGCGAAATACAAGACTAGGATGGTTCCATAAATCCAAAAGGAAGCTGTTGGGATCGTCAAACGATTGCTATCGATGATTTGTTGCCCAACCTTGGTAACTTCAACAACCCCAATCAAAACAACCAAGGAAGTCGTTTTAATCATCCGAGTGACAAGATTGATAGCTTGTGGTAACAGTCTTCTCAAGACCTGAGGGATAATGATGTAGTAGTAGAGTTGCACTTTAGTTAAGCCAAGTGCTTGTCCGCTCTCAAACTGATGCTTAGGAAGAGAAGTGATAGCTCCACGAACCAAGTCCCCCATCTCAGCTGTTCCCCAAAGAGTGAAAACGATAATAGCAGAAGTCTCACCTGAGATATTGATATTAAAGTTTCTCGCCAAGCCAAAGTAAACGATAAAAAGGAGCACTAGCTGAGGCATGATACGGATAAATTCTAGATAAAAAGCGTGTCAAGAAGCGAACGACTCTAGAATGAGAGGTCATGATAATTCCCATAACCGTTCCGAAAATCATGGATAAGAGGACAGACAGGATAGAAATCCCAATCGTGACTCCCAATCCCTGTAAAATTCTCAGGAGATTATTTCCCTGAAAGAGTACTTGCATTCCCGAATCCTGCATGACGGAGCCTCCTTTCTATCCAGCTAAAGACTAGTGAAATAGGTAGAAGCATGATAAGGTAAGCAACCACCAACATGGCTAGCGCAATATCTGTCTCATAGTAGAGTCCAATCAGGTCCTTAGCAACGTACATAAGATCAGCAAGGGCAACCGCTGAAAAGACAGAAGTTTCCTTGATCAGGAAAATGACATTGGCACTAAAGGACGGTAGAGCCACCGCAGTCGCTTGTGGAAGAACTACGTAGCGAAAGACCTGAAAAGGTGTAAGCCCAATGGCTAAACCAATCTCATGCTGGGTTTGACTGACAGCTTCTAGTCCACTTCGGAAGGATTCCGCCATGTAGGAACCACCTAAAAAAATCAGTCCCAGTGTTGCACAGACTTCTGAAGAAAGAACAATCCCTATTCGAGGTAGGCCGAAGTAGAGAAAGAAAAGTTGTATCAAAAGGGGTGTATTTCGTGAAAGCTCGATATAGGCTGTTGCCAACTGGGAGAAAACAGGAAGGCGGTAATGCCGGATGACGCTGACGATGAGCCCCAGCAAAAAAGAACCTAGAATTCCCCAAACTGCAATATGCAAGGTCAAAAAGAATGCCTCTTGATAAAGTGGTAGATATTGTTCAACAATAGACCAATCCAAACTAAAACCTCCCATCTAGAAATGATAAAAACATTGTAGCATTAAAAGGGAGCTTTGGATAATATGTATTTTTCTATCACAATGATAGACAAAAATCTATTGGAAAGAGAAATTTTAAAAATTTTAAGGAAATTTAGTTGACAAACGTAGATTTTGAGAGTATACTGATATTTGTAATTGACAAATGTAGATTTTGGAGGAGATGACAATGCAGATTTCGGATGCAGAATGGCAGGTCATGAAGATTATCTGGATGCAGGGGGAGCAGACTAGTACTGATCTGATAAAAGTATTAGAGAAAAGGTTCAGTTGGTCCAAATCCACTATCCAGACACTCTTGGCACGTTTGGTGGAAAAAGAATGTTTGACTCGGGAAAAGCAGGGCAAGTCCTTTATTTATTCAGCTCTGTTGACGCAGGAAGATAGTAGGAAGTTACTTGTCCAAGATATCAAAGATAAGCTTTGTTCTCGAAGGATTAAGCAGTTACTAGCTGATTTGATTGAAGAATGTGATTTTACCCTAGCTGACTTGGAAGGCTTGGAAGAAGTGATTGCTGAGAAAAAAGCAAGTGCTGTGGCAGAAGTAAGATGTAATTGTATGTAAAGGAGACGCTATGTTAAATCTATTTGTATCTATTATTGTTTTAGGAATGATTGCTTTTATCCTCTTTTGGTTTTTCAAAAAACCGCAAGAAGATGCTAAGAGAGCCCAACAAAAAAATGGCTATCAGGAAATTCGAGTGGAAGTCATGGGGGGCTACACTCCAGGAACCATTATCCTCAAAAAATCGCAACCTGCTCGCATTATTTTTGATCGAAAAGATCCTTCACCTTGCTTGGACCAAATCGTTTTTCCAGACTTTGGAGTGCATGCAGATCTGCCTATGGGAGACCAATATGTGGTTGAAATCACTCCTGAAGAAGCAGGTGAGTATGGTTTCTCTTGTGGCATGAATATGATGCACGGTAAGATGATTGTAGAATAGGAGAATGATATGACTGAAATTGTAAAAGCAAGTCTTGAAAATGGTGTTCAAAAAATCCGTATCACGGCAGACAAAGGCTACCATCCAGCCCACATTCAACTGCAAAAAGGGATTCCTGCTGAGATTACCTTTCATCGTGTGACACCTTCAAACTGTTATAAAGAAATTCTCTTCGAAGAAGAAGGGATCCTAGAACCAATCGCTCAAGATGAGGAAAAACTCATTCGTTTTACTCCTCAAGACCTGGGTGAGCATGAATTTTCATGCGGCATGAAGATGCAAAAGGGGACCTACACCGTTGTTGAAAAAACTAAAAAAAGTCTCTCAGTCTTTTACAGCGTTTTTTTGGATTACTAGTATCTTTACTGTGCCTCTTGTGATTCTCATGATTGGGATGTCTACAGGAGGAATTAGTCACCAAGTCATGCGTTGGGGCACCTTTTTTAGCCACAACACCCATTATGCTGGTAGCTGGAGTTCCATATATCAGAAGCGCCTGGGCTAGTTTTAAAAAGCACAATTCCAACATGGATACCTTGGTTGCTCTGGGAACCCTAGTGGCCTATTTCTATAGCTTAGTTGCCCTCTTCACTGGTCTGCCCGTTTACTTTGAAAGTGCTGCATTTATCCTCTTCTTCATTCTTTTGGGAGCAGTTTTTGAGGAAAAAATGCGAAAAAATACTTCGCAGGCAGTCGAAAAATTATTAGACCTACAAGCAAAAACAGCAGAGGTTTTGCGTGATGATGTTTATGTTCAAATACCTCTAGAACAAGTCAAAGTTGGGGATCTCATTCGCGTTCGACCAGGTGAAAAAATTGCCGTTGATGGGATTGTCTTAGAAGGTGAAACGAGTATTGATGAATCAATGGTGACTGGGGAAAGTATTCCAGTCGATAAATCAGTTGGAGATGCTGTCATTGGGTTCAACCATCAATAATAGTGGTACGATCATCTTTAGAGCTGAAAAAGTAGGTTCCGAAACCATGTTGGCTCAGATTGTAGACTTTGTGAAGAAAGCGCAAACGAGTCGTGCTCCTATTCAAGATTTGACAGACAAGATTTCTGGGATTTTTGTACCAGCAGTTGTCATATTTAGGACTCCTTACTTTTTGGATCTGGTTTGTTTTTCTTGGTGAAAGTTTTGTAACGTCGCTTCTCTATGGTGTTGCAGTCTTGATTATTGCCTGCCCTTGTGCTCTAGGACTTGCGACACCAACAGCCCTTATGGTTGGAACAGGACGAAGTGCCAAGATGGGGATTCTTCTCAAAAATGGTACAGTTTTACAGGAAATCCAAAAAGTCCAAACAGTTGTTTTTGATAAGACAGGAACCTTGACCGAAGGGAAGCCAGTAGTGACAGATGTTATTGGTGATGAAAGAGAAGTGCTAAGTTTGGCTGCTTCATTGGAAGATGTATCTCAACACCCGCTAGCTCAAGCTATTGTTAATCGTGCTTCTGAACTAGGAATTAGCCTTTTACCCAGTGGAAAACTTCCAAGCCTTGCATGGAAAAGGTGTGACTGGGATTATTAATAGTAAACAAGTCTTGCTTGGGAATGCAAAACTCTTAGATGATCTTGCTATTCCACATGATTATCAAGAACGATTTGATTTGCTTGAGAAAAGAAGCGAAAAACAGTTGTCTTCTTATCAGTAGATGGTGAATTAAAAGGCTTAATTGCCTTGCAGGATGTCCCTAAGGAAAATGCCAAAGAAGCTATTGCTAAATTGAAAAAACGTGGTCTTAGAACGGTCATGCTTACCGGAGATAATGCTGGAGTAGCGCATGCGATTGCAGAGCAAATTGGAATCGAAGAAGTGATCGCAAATGTCTTGCCAGAGGAAAAGGCACATGAAATTCACAAGCTTCAAAAGAATGGCAAATTGGCCTTTTGTCGGAGATGGCATCAATGATGCGCCAGTCCCTCAGTGTAGCGGATGTCGGAATTGCCATGGGTTCTGGGACAGATATTGCCATTGAATCCGCAGACCTTGTCCTTACAACCAACAATTTATTAGGATTGGCACGTGCTTTTGATATGAGTAAGAAGACCTTTAATCGTATTCTACTCAATCTTTTCTGGGCTTCTATCTATAACCTCATTGGTATTCCGATTGCAGCAGGAGTATTTTCTGGTCTTGGTTTGGTACTCAATCCAGAACTTGCAGGATTAGCCATGGCCTTTAGTTCAGTCTCTGTTCTGATCAGCTCTCTGATGCTTAATTTTACTAAAGTCGATTAAAAAGGCGGTCTTAACCGCTTTTTTGCTATTCTAAAACAGATTTTCAAAACGTTTTCAAATTGTACTGTAATAGAGAATGAAAGTTTCTGAGCACATTCTTATGAAACTATAAGTAAATGTGATAAATTAGGAGTGTAAATTTACTGAATCGTTTTCAAAAAACATATAAAAGCGCTTTTATTATTCATCAAATTAACTTTTAAGGAGAGTTATCATTATGACTCAAGGGAAAATTACTGCATCAGCAGCAATGCTTAACGTATTGAAAACATGGGGCGTAGACACTATCTACGGTATCCCATCAGGAACACTCAGCTCACTTATGGACGCTTTGGCTGAAGACAAAGATATCCGTTTCTTGCAAGTTCGTCACGAAGAAACAGGTGCTCTTGCAGCGGTTATGCAGGCTAAATTTGGCGGATCTATCGGTGTTGCAGTTGGTTCAGGTGGTCCAGGTGCGACTCACTTGATCAACGGTGTTTACGATGCAGCTATGGATAACACTCCATTCCTCGCTATCCTTGGATCACGTCCTGTTAATGAACTCAACATGGATGCCTTCCAAGAATTGAACCAAAACCCAATGTACAACGGTATCGCTGTTTACAACAAACGTGTAGCTTACGCAGAGCAATTACCAAAAGTTATAGACGAAGCTTGCCGTGCTGCCGTTTCTAAAAAAGGTCCAGCTGTTGTTGAAATTCCAGTAAACTTTGGTTTCCAAGAAATCGACGAAAACTCATACTACGGTTCAGGTTCTTACGAGCGTTCATTCATCGCTCCTGCTTTGAACGAAGTTGAAATCGACAAAGCTGTTGAAATTTTGAACAACGCTGAACGTCCAGTTATCTACGCTGGTTACGGTGGTGTTAAAGCTGGTGAAGTAATCACTGAATTGTCACGTAAAATCAAAGCACCAATCATCACAACTGGTAAAAACTTTGAAGCGTTTTCGAATGGAACTACGAAGGTTTGACAGGTTCTGCTTACCGTGTTGGTTGGAAACCAGCCAACGAAGTGGTCTTTGAAGCAGACACAGTTCTTTTCCTTGGTTCAAACTTCCCATTTGCTGAAGTTTACGAAGCATTCAAAAACACTGAAAAATTCATCCAAGTGGATATCGACCCTTACAAACTTGGTAAACGCCACGCCCTTGACGCTTCAATCCTTGGTGATGCAGGTCAAGCAGCTACAAAGCTATCCTTGATAAAAGTAAACCCAGTTGAGTCTACTCCATGGTGGCGTGCAAACGTGAAGAACAACCAAAACTGGCGTGATTACATGAACAAACTCGAAGGTAAAACTGAGGGTGAATTGCAATTGTATCAAGTTTACAATGCAATCAACAAACATGCTGATCAAGACGCTATCTACTCAATCGACGTAGGTGACACTACTCAAACATCTACTCGTCACCTTCACATGACACCCTAAGAACATGTGGCGTACATCTCCACTCTTTGCGACAATGGGTATTGCCCTTCCTGGTGGTATCGCTGCTAAGAAAGACAATCCAGATCGCCAAGTATGGAACATCATGGGTGACGGTGCATTCAACATGTGCTACCCAGACGTTATCACAAACGTTCAATACGACCTTCCAGTTATCAACGTTGTCTTCTCAAATGGTAAATATGCCTTCATCAAGGACAAATACGAAGACACAAACAAACACTTGTTTGGTTGTGACTTCCCTAATGCTGACTATGCGAAAATCGCTGAAGCGCAAGGTGCTGTAGGAATTACAGTTGACCGTATCGAAGACATCGATGCAGTTGTTGCAGAAGCTGTTAAATTGAACAAAGAAGGTAAGACAGTTGTGATCGATGCTCGCATCACTCACACCGTCCACTTCCAGTAGAAGTACTTGAATTGGATCCAAAACTTCACTCAGAAGAAGCTATCAAAGCCTTTCAAGGAAAAAAATACGAAGCAGAAGAACTTGTACCATTCCGCCTCTTCTTGGAAGAAGAAGGGTTTGCAATCACGCGCAATCAAATAATTCTGCTCGTCGAAAATCAAAATGTAACGCGTTATCTTCATTGCCGTACTCAGTACTGCTGCGTTCGATGCCTTTTTTTTCTTTTGATTTTCTTAGAGAGTAACTTAAAAGATCGGAGAAATCCGGTCTTTTTATGGAGGATAGTAATGAATCTAAATCAATTAGATATTATCGTTTCAGATGTTCCCCAAGTCTGTGCTAACTTGGAGCGTATCTTGGATAAGAAGGCAGACTATGTTGATGATGGTTTTGCTCAGTTCACGATTGGCAGTCACTGCCTCATGTTATCACAAAATTATTTGATACCTTTGGAAAATTTTCAGTCAGGAATCATTCTACACATTGAAGTTGAAGATTTGGAACAGAATCAAAAAGCGTGTGAAAAGAATTAGGGATTGAGATTTTACATGGGCCAGTTGTAACTGATTGGGGAACAGAATCCCTGCTAGTAAGTGGCCCTGCTGGTCTAGTGATTGATTTTTATCGTATGAAATAGTGAGATTAGTCATTTAAGACAACCTTAATTATTCTTAATACAGAATGTGAGAATATGAACTATTGAAAGATCGGATCAACCCGGTCTTTTTTGTTTATGTTAAAAAGATTGCATATAAATATTTTGACGGAGTTTTCTGAAAAATCTTTCATAATAAAAAAAATGTAATAATAGAAAATGTGACTGATATGGAAAGGAGTAAATATTTTTTTAAATAGTTGTAGTAAGAGAGATTTCTTATTTAGAAAGAGAATGATAAGGGCATTCAGTCCACTGCTCGACTTTATGGATCTGAGAAACTTTATAATATAGTCACATAATGGTCAATGAAACTTGAGATTAAAAAGTATCTCAATATGTAGATATTAGGAGGAAAGATATGGAAAAAAGGGATATTTATCTAATCTGTGTGACCATGATTATCTGTTCAATTATTTTAGGAGTGATTATAGGAAAAGTTTTATTCTTCATGGTTTGGAAAGATATTGCTGCAATAATTAGCCATGGCTTGCTGACAATCAATCAATCGATTAAGTAACAAGAGGTATTAAATTTCTTACATTTTGATGACTAAACATATCGGAGCCATCCGGTCTTTTTATCTTGTACGAGAGCAACAGCTATCTTAGAATAGGTTCAGTTTTTCATAAGATCTGGTAGGATTTTGGAAAGAGAAGGGGATAATGGTATACTAGAACTAGTAAAAAAAGCGAGGTAAAGTGATGACAGATAAATTGCAATTTCCAGAAGGGTTCCTATGGGGTGGTGCAACCGCAGCTAATCAATGTGAGGGAGCTTATAATCTAGATGGTCGAGGTCTGGCTAACGTCGATGTGGTACCCATTGGACCTGACCGTGAAGCCATTATCACAGGTCAGAAAAAGATGTTTTCGTTTGAGGAGGGCTATTTTTACCCAGCTAAGGAAGCCATTGATATGTACCATCATTACAAGGAAGATATCGCTCTTTTTGCGGAGATGGGCTTTAAAACCTATCGACTTTCCATTGCTTGGACTCGGATTTTTCCTAAGGGAGATGAAGCAGAGCCAAATGAAGCTGGTTTAGCCTTTTATGAGGATTTGTTTAAGGAATGTCACAAGTATGGAATCCAACCGCTGGTGACCATCACGCATTTTGATTGTCCGATGCACTTAATTACGGAGTATGGTGGTTGGCGCAACCGTCGTATGTTGGACTTTTACGCAAATCTCTGTCGCACCCTTTTTACCCGTTACAAGGGCTTGGTTAAGTACTGGCTAACCTTCAACGAAATCAATATGATTTTGCATGCCCCCTTTTTAGGAGCAGGAATTTGTTTTGAAGAAGGAGAAAATCAAGAACAAATCAAATACCAAGCGGCTCACCATGAGTTGGTAGCCTCAGCTCTTGCGACTAAAATTGCCCACGAAATTGACCCAGAAAACAAGGTTGGATGTATGTTGGCAGCAGGGCAGTATTATCCCAACACAGCCCATCCGAGAGACTACTGGGCTGCTATGGAGGAAGATCGCAAGAGTTACTTTTTCATTGATGTTCAAGCGCGTGGGGAATACCCAAGCTACGCTAAGAAGCAGTGGGAGCGTGAAGGAATTGAGATTGAAATGACGGCAGAGGATTTGGACTTGTTGAAGAATCACACTGTTGACTTTGTTTCCTTCTCTTACTATGCGAGTCGAGTGGCCTCAGGGGATCCAGAAGTGACGAATTTGACAGCAGGAAATGTCTTTGCCTCCATCAAAAATCCTTATCTAGAATCCTCAGAATGGGGGTGGCAGATTGACCCACTTGGGCTTCGAATCACCCTCAATGCCATCTGGGATCGTTACCAAAAGCCCATGTTCATCGTAGAAAATGGCCTCGGTGCTATTGATACACCGGATGAGAATGGTTATGTAGCAGATGACTATCGGATTGCTTATCTAGAGGCCCACATCAAGGCTATGCGAGATGCCATTTACCAAGATGGAGTAGACTTGCTTGGTTATACGACTTGGGGTTGTATCGATCTGGTTTCAGCTGGAACAGGCGAAATGAACAAGCGCTATGGCTTTATCTATGTGGATCGTGATAATGAAGGTCATGGAAGTCTCAAACGTAGCAAGAAGAAGTCCTTCTACTGGTACAAGGATGTCATTGCCAGCAATGGTGCAAGCATTGAGTAGAACACATTTATTCACTATTTTTATAAAATCTTCTCCCTTCTTTATAAGATAGAAAAAAAGAGTTCAATTAGGACTCTTTTTTTGCTATAATGAGGGTGAAAAATCAGACAGGAGATGAAACATGTCAGAACCGTTATTTTTAAATTCCGTAATGCAAGAAAAAATTGGGGTGGACTAAACTACGTGATGAGTTTGGCTACGACATCCCGAGCGAAAAGATTGGTGAGTATTGGGCCATCTCAGCTCATCCAAATGGAGTGTCTAAGGTAGCCAATGGCCGCTATCAAGGAACAGACCTCGCTACTTTGTATGCGGAACACCGTGAGTTGTTTGGCAATCGTCCAGAGCCAGTATTTCCACTCTTTGACCAAAAATCCTTGATGCCAATGACTGGCTCAGTGTTCAAGTTCACCCAGATGATGCTTATGGACTAGAGCATGAAGGGCGAACTTGGAAAAGACAGAGTGCTGGTACATTATCGCTGCAGATGAAGGGTTCAGAAATTATTTACGGTCATAATGCCAAAGTCAAAAGAAGAACTCCGCCAGCAAATCGAAGATAAAAACTGGGATGCCTTGCTTACAAAAGTGCCTGTTAAGGCAGGAGATTTCTTCTATGTACCAAGTGGAACCATGCATGCTATTGGAGCAGGTATCTTGATCCTTGAAACGCAACAGTCTAGTGATACAACCTACCGTGTCTATGACTTTGACCGCAAGGATGATAATGGTAACTTGCGCGAGCTTCATCTTGAAAAATCCATCGATGTTCTAAATATTGGTGAGCCTGCTAACAGCCGACCTGTAGCAGTCAAAGCAGATGACCTGCGTTCAACTCTCCTTGTATCCAATGAATTCTTCGCAGTTTACAAGTGGGAAATCACTGGAAAAGTTGACTTCGAAAAGACAGCTGACTATAGCTTGTTGAGTGTCTTAGCTGGTCAAGGGAAACTAACTGTGGACAGTAAAGATTATCCAATTCAAAAAGGTAGCCACTTTATCTTACCAAGTGATGTTGAAGACTTGGACACTTAGAAGGGCAAGATTTGGAATTGATTGTTAGTCATCCATAAAAAGAAAGGACCTGAGTTCATTACTCAAGTCCTTTTTTATAGTTACATAAACTGGGCGATAAAGACCACGATGATAATGATTGGGATGATAAAACGAAGAAGGAAGAGCCAGACTTGGAAAAGTCCTTGTTTCCACGGTGTTTCATCAAGATGGAGTTCCTCCATAGCCAATGCTTTTTTGAAAGACATAGCCTGTAAAGAGAGACAAGCAGAGGGCACCAAAGGGCATGAGGAGATTAGAAACCAAGAAGTCCATGGCATCAAAGAAGGTCTTCTCAAAGATTTGAACATCCGCCATGACACCGTAGGATAGGGCTGAGGGGATACCAAATACAAAAGTTAAAACACCTAAAATCATACTCCACTTAGTACGTCTACGATTGTCTTGGTTGGTGATGTTGCCTACATTGATTTCCAGCATTACGACAGAAGAAGTGACTGTCGCAAAGAGGAAAAGCAATAGGAAAAGGATGTAGAAAATACTTCCAAAAGGCATCTTGTCAAAGAGTTGAGGCAAGACAATAAAGAGGAGACTTGGACCACCTTCAGACTGGATGTTAAAGGCTGACATAGCTGGGAAAATAGCTAATCCTGCCATGATGGATACAGAGATGTTCATGGCAACGATGGACATACCTGATTGGACCAGATTGGTTTTCTTATCCAAGTAAGAAGCATAGGTCAACATGGCTGTAACCCCGAGAGATAAAGCAAAGAAAGATTGTCCCAGAGCATAGAGGAGTCCGGCGCTTGTCAGTTTTGAAAAGTCAGGTTTGAGGAAGTAAACCACACCTTCCATGGCATTAGGCAAGCTGAGAGAGCGCCCGATGATAATGACAAAGATGATAAAGAGCAGGGGCATCATGAACTTAGATGCTCTTTCAATCCCTTTTTGAACCCCTTTAGACACGATAAAGATGTTGAGGAAGATAAAAAGAGCTTGAGACCCAAGGGCAATCCAAGGATTTGAAATGATGTCTGTAAAGAGCTGGGCATAATCACTGCTAATCCCAACTTGGAAGGCTTTAGCAATAGCGATACCTAGATAGACTAAAACCCATCCCCCAATAACACTGTAAAAGGATAAGAGGATGAAAGGGCAAAGGCACCGATCCAACCGATAAAATTGTAGTTCTTGTTATCGCCCAATTTTCCAAAGGTTTTGATTGCTGACACGCCAGCGCTCCGCCCAAGGGCAAATTCAGCGAGCAAAAGTGGAAAACCAATTAAAATCGTTGAGATGAGAAAGACCAGTAAAAATCCTCCTCCACCATTGGCAGCAGTCATGTAAGGGAACTTCCAAACGGCCCCAAGACCAATAGCAGAACCTGCAGATGCAAGGATAAAGCCCAGTTTAGAGCCCCATTGCGATTTTTCAGACATTGTTAAACTCCGATCTATTTTTTAAAATAAGAAAAGGCTACTTGAGTTGTCAAATAGCCTTCTCTCAATGGCTCTTTATGAGCTTTTTATTTGATTGATAGACTTGATTATCCTATCATGATTTTTGAAGTCTGTCAAGAAAATCAATTTTACGTTTTCATAATTCTTAAAAAAATACTTGACTCTCCCCAAAGGGGAGGGTATATACTATTTATGTGAGGAGGAAATCATGTACCATATCAAAGAAGCTGCGCAGCTTTCAGGCGTTTCTATCAAAACACTTTACCATTATGATAAGATAGGACTCTTGGTCCCATTAAAGTCAGAAAATGGCTATCGAATCTACAGCCAAGAGGATTTAGAACGACTTCAGGTTATCCTCTATTACAAGTATCTAGGCTTTTCTTTAGAAAAAATAGCAGAGCTATTGAAGGAAGAAAAGATGAACTTGTTACCACATTTGACGAGACAGTTGGATTACCTGACTCGAGAAAGACAACATCTGGATACCTTAATTTCAACCTTACAAAAAACCATTCAAGAACAAAAAGGAGAAATAAAAATGACCATTCAAGAAAAATTCACTGGATTTAGCTATCAAGACAATCAAAAATACCACCAAGAGGCAGTAGAGAAATATGGCCAAGAAGTCATGGACCAGGCTCTCGAGCGTCAAAAAGGACGAGAGGATGAAGCTACAACAGCCTTTAATCAAATCTTTCAAGCCTTGGCACAAAATCTACAATCTGGTCTGCCGATAACAGCATCTGAAAACCAAGAGGAAGCAGCCAAGCTCTTGCAAGCCATTCGTACCTATGGATTTGACTGCTCTATCGAGGTCTTTGGTCATATCGGAAAAGGCTATGCCTATAATCCAGAGTTTAAGGAAAACATTGATAAGTTTGGACAGGGAACAGCCCAATACACATCAGATGTTATTGCCCACTATGTAAGCACACAAACTCGATAAAACTCAAAGACTAAGCTATGACTGACAAATACAGTAACAGAATTTTATACTCTTCGAAAATCTCTTCCAACCACGTCAGCTTCACCTTGGATTATATATGTGACTGACTTCGTCAGTCTTTTCTACAACCTCAAAGCAGTGCTTTGAGCAACCTGCGGCTAGCTTTCTAGTTTGCTCTTTGATTTTCATTGAGTATTAGTAGTAGGACACAGACCTAGCTTGAAGATTAGATAAGATAAAATCGGCGGAGAGAGCTCTGCCGATTTACTGTTATTTGAGTTGGTAAGACCAGTCTTCCCCATCCTTATAGTAAAAAAACTCACTGAGATCTTCTTCAAGAAAAACACGAAGCATATCAGACATATCCTCAGTAGCTAGTTTAAGATGAGATAGATTTTCAAAATCCTCCCACCAGACTTTTCCTTCGTCTGAAGATTGGAGCTCACCAGTAAAGTGTTCTGTTTTGTAAAAGAGGACAACATAGCGATAATCTGCATCATCATACCAGTCTTTGATACCACAGAGTTGGGGTTTACAAATGGTCAGACCAGTTTCTTCCTTCACTTCACGAATGACAGCATCGACAAAGGACTCGCCACGTTCAACATGGCTGCCAGGAAAAGTAATGCCAGGCCAGTTAGGACTAACTCGGTCTTGGATCAGAACCTTGTCTCCATTTTTAATCAAGCACATATTGACAAATTCGACTGATTCTCTTCTGTTCATCTTATTTTTCCTATTTTGTTAGTAATTTTTCTACCACGTTTAACTTTCGCATGGTCAGATCAACGCCGAACAGCTTTTCGAGATAGTTGGTATTAAGCTTTTTTCGTTTTGCAGTTCTAGGGAGATAGAGGTAAAGACAATGGTTGCCGATACAAATTTCTTCTTCACCATAGTCACTATTCAATTTTTCTAATGGTAGACTTTGGATAGCATTCTGGAAAAGAATTATATGTATACGGTCATAAAGATAGTGTTCTCCAAACGGATTTTCTTGGACAATTTTTGTAAAATCACTCTTATTTTTAATGACCATTTTCAAGTCGGCTCCGATTTTTTTCTTTTTATTAGAGTATGGACTTGTTCTCGTATTTCTTCTATGGCTAAGTCGCTTTCAAGAATAATATTTCCACTTTGAATATAAGTTCGAACGTGTTGAAAACCAACCTCTGTTAAGATATCTACCAGATAAGACATTTTAGGGATAGCATTTTGTCCATTCGGTGTAACACCTCTCAGTAAAATAATATGTTCCAAAATAGCTCCTTTCTTATCCAATATCTTTAGATACTATATCATTTATAGTTCTAGTTTGAGCCTGCCACCCAGCCGGTGCAGAGGGCGGAAGTGATGTTAAATCCCCCCGTATGGGCATTGATATCTAGTACCTCACCAGCAAAGTGGAGTCCAGGTACTAGCTTACTTTCCAGCGTTTTAGGATTGATTTCCCTTGAGACTAACCCCCTTTAGTTACAAAAGATTTTGCTAGCGACATCTTTCCAGTCACAGGGATTTTAAGTGCCTTGATGGACTGGACAAGTTGGTCGCGTTCTCTTTTCAGTTAGTTGTTTGACTTTTTCAGGATATCCTTGGACAAAAAATTCTGCCAAGCGTTCAGGGAGCAAGGTTTTTAAGGCATTTTTCAAGGATTTCTCACGGTTTTCTTCTAGAAAGTCTACTAAGTCACCTTCTGAAAGTTGTGGCAAGACATCTAGTGAGAGGATTTCCCCACCCTTGACAAAGCTAGACATGCGTAGTGCAGCAGGTCCTGACAAACCAAAGTGGGTAAAGAGCAAATCATGAGTGATGACGTGCTTACCATAGCTTAGGGTTACATCGTCTAGGGAAATTCCCTGCAAGGCCTTATGCGGGAAATCAGTCAACAATGGGACTTTCAGCAGCTTCGAGTTCGGTAATAGTGTGTTTGAAATGGCGGGCGATTTCGTGACCAAAACCAGTAGAGCCAGTAGAAGGATAGGATTTTCCACCTGTTGTGACGATGAGTTTATCACAAGTGAAAGTCTGGTCTGCGGACTTAAGGACAAACTGGTCGTCAATCTTTTTAACAGAAACAATCTCTGTTTGAGTGGCAACCTGCCCACCAAGTTCAATAATTTTCTTTTCCAGTGCTTCGATAATGGTCCGAGATTTGTCACTGGCTGGAAAGACGCGGCCATGGTCTTCGACCTTGAGTTTTACGCCATTTTCAGTAAAAAAGTTGATGATATCATGGTTATCAAACTGGGAAAAGACACTGTATAGAAAGCGACCATTTCCAGGGATGCCAGCTAATAGGTCATCTAGAGTTCCATTGTTGGTCACGTTGCAGCGACCACCACCAGTACCAGCTAATTTTTTTCCGAGTTTTCGATTTTTTTCAATGAGGAGGGTTTTCTGCCCATAAAAGCTACTGGAAATCGTAGCCATCATACCAGCAGGGCCTCCCCAATTACAATAGTGTCAAAATGTTTCATAAAAGTATTGTACCATAAAAAAACAAGAGATGATAAGTCATCTCCTGTTTGATTTATTAGTCAATTTCATATCCCATGAGGAGTCCACCTTCTTCTGCATAAAAACTGCAGAGTCCAGAGGTTGGGATAATCTTGATTTCAGCTTGTGGGAATTTTTCACGCAAGAGTTCTGAGAGTTGTTGGCAGAATTTATCATTACTGCGGTGAGCCATGACGATACGCCCACCAGTGTAGCCAGCCTTGATTAACTCTTCATAAGCAGCTTGGAGGGACTTCTTAGCACCACGAGCCTTTTGTAGGAGTTCCAAGGTTCCAGTTTCACTTGCTTCCCCGACCATACGAATATTAAGGAGACCAACGACTGTACCGATCAGCTTACTCAAGCGACCATTCTTAACGAGGTTATCAACCTTAGCGAGGACGAATAGTAACTTAGTTTTTTCTTGGTAAGCAGTAATAGCTTTAACCACTTCTTCAAAAGAAAGTCCTTGGTCAATCAAATCATTGATTTTCTCTACGATTAGATCAACTTCCCCACCAGCAGACAAGCTGTCAATAACATGAATCTGAGTATCAGGATGTTCTTCGAGATAGAGGTTCTTAGCTAATTGAGCGCTGTTTTGACTACCAGAAAGAGTTCCGGTAATGGTCACTACAAAAATATGTTTGGCACCTTCAAATGCTCGCAAGTAATCATCAGGGCTAGGACAAGCTGATTTTGAAGCTTCAGAAGTTGCATACATGGTTTCCATCATTTTGTCAATATCAAGACTAGCATCGTCAATAAAGACTTGATCAGCTACTTGAATGGTTAAGGGAACACTGATAAATTCAGTATCAATTGCTGGATTTGCCAGTTGACGATAATCACAACCAGAATCAGCTACAATCTTCCAAGTCATAGAAATTCTCCATCTTTATCACTTATACATTGACAAAGGTTCTGTCTTTTTTTACAATTATATCATGAAAAAAATCTTAAAACAAAAAGTCTCGTCACTCTGTTGTCACAAGTAGAAAAGGAAGTGTTATGGCTGAACGAAGAATTTCTGAAAAATTCACTTGAAAAATCTCAGAAAAATCAAACAAAGAATCCAATTTACTGACCAGAGAAGCTATCGAAACAGCTCTTTTGCAACTTTTTGGAGAAAAAAAGGAGTTGACAAAGATTAGCATTTCGAATTAGTAAAACGAGCTGGGGTCTCCCGTGCAGCCTTTTTATCGAAACTATGACTCAAAGAAGAGATTTTTAGAAAGCGTCTTTAAACGCAGTGTCCATAATATCATGGAGCAGCTGAGTCATTATGATGTCAAAACGGATCTCTATCTGGTTTGGGTTCATCTCTTTCGTAGAAGCCAGAAAAGAAGCCAAGGTTATTCAGCTTGCCTTGGACTACCACTTGGAAAAAATCTTTGTGCAAGCCATGCAAGAGTTTTTAGAAAAATACTATGGAAAATCAAAAGGAGTCAGCTCTTACCTGCATTCTTTTTGGAGTTCTGCCATCGTATCAGTTTTGCTTAAATGGATCAAGGATGGAATGAAAGTTCCTGCTGAAAAAATCGCAGATTTACGCCTACCATTTTTCAAAAAATAGATCAGGAGGAGAGAAGTTATGACAGAAAAAAGACTGGCTTGGGATGAGTATTTTGCTGCTCAAGCCCTATTGATTGCCAATCGTTCAACCTGTAAACGCGCTAAGGTAGGAGCTGTTTTAGTCAAGGATAATAAGGTTATTTCAACAGGTTATAATGGCTCTGTATCAGGAACGGAGCATTGTATTGACCATGACTGTTTGGTGATTGAGGGCCACTGTGTCCGCACTCTTCATGCTGAGGTGAATGCTATTTTACAAGGAGCCGAACGTGGCGTTCCAAAAGGATTTACAGCTTACGTTACTCATTTTCCTTGTCTCAACTGCACCAAGCAATTGCTTCAGGTAGGTTGTGAACGTGTCGTTTATATTAACCAGTACCGTATGGACGACTACGCCCAGTATCTCTATCGTGAAAAAGGGACCGAGTTGACCCATTTACCACTTGAGACAGTACAAGCAGCTCTTCAAGAAGCTAACTTGATTTAAAAATTTAAAAAAGATGGTTTAGAAGGATTTTTAGACCATTTTTTGATATAATAAGAAGAATAAATTGAAAGAAGGAATTCAGAAAATGGGAAAACTTGAAGTCATTAATCATCCACTCATTCAACACAAATTGTCAATCTTGCGTCGTACAGACACTTCTACAAAAGCTTTTCGTGAATTAGTAGATGAAATTGCTATGTTGATGGGATATGAAGTACTTCGTGATCTTCCGCTTGAAGACGTTGAAATCGAAACACCTATCACAAAAAAACAGTTCAAAAAAACAATTGGCTGGTAAAAAATTGGCAATTGTTCCAATCTTGCGTGCAGGTATCGGGATGGTCGATGGGCTATTGAGCTTGGTTCCAGCAGCCAAAGTTGGACATATTGGTATGTACCGTGACGAAGAAACTCTTCAACCAGTAGAATACTTGGTTAAATTACCTGAAGATATCGACCAACGTCAAATTTTTGTGGTTGACCCTATGCTTGCAACAGGTGGTTCTGCAATCTTGGCTGTTGATTCCCTCAAAAAACGTGGAGCATCAAACATCAAATTTGTCTGCCTTGTATCTGCTCCAGAAGGTGTAAAAGCTCTTCAAGAAGCTCACCCAGATGTAGAAATCTTTACAGCAGCTTTGGATGAACGCTTGAACGAACATGGCTATATCGTTCCAGGTCTTGGAGATGCAGGAGACCGCTTGTTCGGTACTAAATAAAATTCTAAGCATAAACTAAAACTGTTCATTGGTTTTAGTCTCGAAAGGAGGTTGAATTTTTGTGTCTGTCTTTAGAATAGAGCAAAAATTTGACCTTTTTTGACCAAAAAGATATAATAGACCTGTATTGAGTCGTTTGACTAAGAAAAATTGAAATCAGAAGGAGAACTGAATGATTCCTGTAGTTATTGAACAAACAAGTCGTGGAGAACGTTCATATGACATTTACTCACGTCTTTTAAAAGATCGTATCATCATGTTGACTGGACCAGTCGAAGACAATATGGCAAACTCAGTTATCGCCCAATTGCTTTTCTTGGATGCCCAAGATAGTACAAAAGATATTTACCTTTATGTGAATACTCCAGGTGGTTCTGTATCAGCTGGTTTGGCAATCGTTGATACTATGAACTTTATCAAGGCAGATGTCCAAACCATTGTTATGGGGATGGCTGCTTCAATGGGAACAATTATTGCCTCAAGTGGAGCAAAGGGCAAACGTTTCATGCTTCCGAATGCAGAATACATGATTCACCAACCGATGGGTGGTACAGGTGGTGGTACACAGCAAACAGATATGGCTATTGCTGCTGAACACTTGCTTAAAACTCGTAAGACTTTGGAGCAAATTCTTGCAGATAATTCTGGTAAATCAGTTGAGCAAATCCATGCAGATGCTGAACGTGATTACTGGATGAGCGCTCAAGAAACACTTGAATATGGTTTCATTGATGAAATCATGGCTAATAATTCTTTGAATTAATCTTTTGAAGCAAACTCGACTGAGTTTGCTTTTTTTGATATAATAGTAAGAAGATTGTTAGAAGGAAGTTGTAATATGTTTCAAAAAGAGAATCGGTCTGGTCTGATTATCTACCTATACTATAATCGTGATGCAAAAAAACTCGATAATTATGGTGATATTTGTTACCACTCTAAAAAACACCGTTATCTGCAACTGTATGTCCCAACAGAAGAAGTGGAAGAACTGGTTAGTCGTTTAGGAAAAAGAGATTTATCAAAAAAGTGCGACGATGTCATATCCAAGAATTGGAAACTCCCTTTGTTGGTAGTCTCTACAGAAATAGCGAAAAACGTTATCATGTAAAAAAATTTAGATAAATGTGTTGACAATTTTCTGATAATTCGGTATATTCTTAACATGTAATTTAAATTAAGAAATTAAAAGGAGATAAACATGAAGAAAAAATTTGCCTTATCACTTGTAGCTCTTGCAAGTGTAGCTGTTTTAGCAGCTTGTGGAGAAGTGAAGACAGGAGCTTCAAATTCAACTGGTAACCCAGTGGATGAGAAAGTCGTTAAAATCGGTTTCAACTTTGAAGAAACTGGTGCTGTAGCATCTTACGGTACATCTGAGCAAAAGGGTGCTCAACTTGCAGTTGATGAAATCAACGCAGCAGGTGGTATCGATGGAAAACAGATCGAAGTAGTAGACAAAGATAACAAATCTGAAACTGCTGAAGCTGCTTCAGTTTCAACAAACCTTGTGACTCAATCTAAAGTAGCAGCAATCGTAGGACCTGCAACTTCAGGTGCAACTGCAGCAGCAGTAGCAAATGCTACACAAGCTGGGGTTCCATTGATTTCTCCAAGTGCTACTCAAGATGGTTTGACAAAAGGTCAAGATTTCCTTTTCATCGGAACATTCCAAGATAGCTTCCAAGGGAAAATCATTTCTAACTATGTTACAAACAAGTTGAACGCTAAGAAAGTTGTCTTGTATACTGATAACTCAAGCGACTACGCTAAAGGAATTGCAAAATCATTCCGTGATTCATTCTCAGGCGAAATCGTAGCAGATGAAACGTTTGTATCAGGTGACACTGACTTCCAAGCAGCTTTGACAAAAATCAAAGATAAAGACTTTGATGCAATCGTATTGCCAGGTTACTACACAGAAGCTGGTAAGATTGTAAACCAAGCTCGTGGTATGGGAATTGATAAACCAATCATTGGTGGTGATGGATTCAACGGTGCAGAGTTTGTTCAACAAGCAACAGCTGAACGCGCATCAAATATCTACTTCATCTCAGGTTTCTCAACTACTGTAGAGGTTTCAGATAAAGCAAAAGCCTTCCTTGAAGCTTACCGTGCAAAATACAACGAAGATCCTTCAACATTTGCAGCTCTTGCTTATGACTCAGTTTACCTTGTAGCTAATGCAGCAAAAGGTGCAAAAACTTCAGTTGATATCAAGAACAATCTTGCTAAAACACAAAACTTTGAAGGTGTTACAGGTCAAACAAGCTTTGATGCAGATCACAACACTGTGAAAACAGCCTTCATGATGACCATGAATAATGGTAAAGTAGAAGCGGCAGAAGTCGTAAAACCATAATTATAGATACAGGAAATGGGGAATGAGCTTTTACTCACTCCCTGTTTCGGTGTTTATGAAAGGATTATTTTTTTATAAAAATCCTAAAAAATAAAACTTAGAAAGAGTGAACCATATGCTTCAACAACTTGTCAATGGTCTAATCTTGGGGAGTGTCTATGCGCTGCTAGCCCTAGGTTATACTATGGTTTATGGAATTATCAAGCTCATTAACTTTGCCCACGGTGATATTTATATGATGGGTGCTTTCATGGGTTATTTCTTGATTAATTCCTTGCAATTAAATTTCTTTGTAGCCTTGATCTTATCGATGATCGGTACGGCAATTCTCGGTGTTATCATTGAGTTTCTAGCTTATCGTCCATTACGTCATTCAACTCGTATCTCTGTATTGATTACAGCTATCGGGGTATCCTTCTTACTGGAGTATGGGATGGTCTATCTGGTAGGCGCCAATACACGTGCCTTCCTCAAAGCAATCCAAACAGTTCGTTATGACTTGGGACCAATTAGTCTAACAAATATTCAATTGTTGATTTTGACTGTCTCACTTGTTTTGATGGTTCTTCTACAACTCATCGTGCAAAAAACCAAAATGGGGAAAGCCATGCGTGCCGTTTCTGTAGATAGTGATGCTGCTCAGCTGATGGGGATTAACGTGAACCGTACAATCAGTTTCACCTTTGCATTGGGTTCAGCTCTAGCTGGTGCAGCGGGTGTCTTGATTGCACTTTACTATAACTCTCTTGAACCATTGATGGGAATGACTCCAGGTATTAAATCATTTGTGGCTGCCGTTCTTGGTGGTATCGGAATTATCCCTGGTGCAGCTCTGGGTGGCTTTGTTATTGGTCTTTTGGAGACATTTGCTACCGCCTTCGGAATGTCAGATTTCCGTGATGCCATCGTGTATGGAATCTTGCTCTTAATCTTGATTGTTCGTCCAGCTGGTATCCTCGGTAAGAATGTGAAAGAGAAGGTGTAAACAATGAAAGAAAATTTAAAAGTTAATATTCTATGGTTATTCCTTTTGTTGCTTGGATATGGTTTGATTAGCCTATTGGTTTCAGTAGGAGTCTTGAACCTTTTCCATATTCAGATTATTGAACAAATCGGTATCAATATTATTCTAGCAGTAGGTCTTAACCTAATCGTTGGGTTCTCTGGTCAGTTTTCACTTGGACATGCTGGATTTATGGCTATTGGTGCCTATGCAGCAGCCATTATCGGATCAAAATCTCCAACCTATGGTGCATTCTTTGGAGCTATGTTGCTCGGTGCCATTATTGCTGGTTTGGTTGCCTTGATCGTTGGAATTCCTACCCTACGTTTGAAAGGGGATTATCTCGCGGTTGCGACACTTGGTGTTGCTGAAATTATTCGTATCTTCATTATTAATGGTGGAAGCCTTACAAACGGTGCTGCTGGTATTTTGGGGATTCCTAACTTTACAACCTGGCAAATGGTATATTTCTTTGCTGTGATTACAACGATTGCCACTCTTAATTTCCTTCGCAGTCCTATCGGACGTTTAACCTTATCAGTTCGTGAAGATGAGATTGCTGCTGAGTCAGTAGGGGTAAATACTACAAAAATTAAAATCATTGCTTTTGTTTTTGGTGCTGTTACTGCAAGTATCGCAGGTACTCTTCAGTCAGGATTTATTGGATCAGTCGTACCAAAAGATTATACGTTTATCAACTCTATCAATGTCTTGATTATCGTTGTATTCGGTGGTTTAGGTTCCATTACAGGGGCAATTGTTGCGGCAATCGTGCTTGGAATCTTGAACATGCTCCTTCAAGACGTAGCCAGCGTTCGTATGATTATCTATGCTTTGGCCTTAGTACTCGTTATGATCTTCAGACCAGGTGGTCTTCTTGGGACTTGGGAATTGAGCCTATCACGTCTCTTTAAAAGAGGTAAGAAGGAGGGACAAAACTAATGGCATTACTTGAAGTGAAAAATTTAACCAAACATTTTGGTGGTCTGACAGCCGTTGGGGATGTCACTCTCGAATTGAACGAAGGTGAACTTGTTGGTTTGATTGGACCGAATGGTGCTGGGAAAACAACCCTCTTCAACTTGTTGACAGGTGTTTATGAACCAAGCGAAGGGACAGTAACCTTGGATGGTCACTTGTTAAATGGCAAGCAACCCTATAAAATCGCTTCTCTTGGTTTAGGGCGTACCTTCCAAAATATCCGCCTTTTCAAGGACTTGACAGTTTTGGATAACGTTCTGATTGCATTTAGTAATCATCATAAACAACATGTTTTTGCAAGTTTCTTGCGCTTACCAGCTTTTTATAAGAATGAAAAAGAATTGAAAGCTAAAGCCTTAGAATTACTAAAAATCTTTGATTTGGATGGAGATGCTGAAACTCTAGCTAAAAATTTAGCCTATGGTCAACAACGTCGCTTTAGAGATTGTTCGTGCTCTTGCTACAGAACCTAAAATCCTCTTCTTGGATGAGCCTGCAGCGGGTATGAATCCACAAGAAACTGCAGAATTGACTGAGTTGATTCGTCGCATCAAGGATGAATTCAAGATTACTATCATGCTGATTGAACATGATATGAACTTGGTTATGGAAGTTACTGAGCGTATCTATGTTCTTGAGTACGGTCGTTTGATTGCTCATGGAACACCAGATGAAATCAAGAGTAATAAACGTGTTATCGAAGCTTATCTAGGAGGTGAAGCCTAATGTCTATGTTAAAAGTTGAAAACCTCTCAGTACACTATGGTATGATTCAAGCTGTACGTGATGTGAGCTTTGAAGTAAATGAAGGAGAAGTTGTTTCCCTTATCGGTGCCAAACGGTGCTGGTAAAAACAACCATCCTTCGTACCCTTATCAGGACTTGTTCGTCCAAGTTCTGGTCAGATTGAATTTTTAGGGACAAGAAATCCAAAAAGATGCCTGCACAAAAAAATTGTGGCATCAGGACTTTCTCAAGTACCAGAAGGACGTCACGTCTTCCCTGGTTTGACAGTTATGGAAAAACTTGGAGATGGGAGCCTTCCTTAAGAAAAAAATCGTGAAGAAAAATCAAGCAAATCTGAAAAAAGTATTTTCACGTTTCCCTCGTTTGGAAGAACGTAAAAACCAGGATGCAGCTACTCTATCAGGTGGTGAACAGCAGATGCTTGCTATGGGACGTGCGCTCATGTCAACACCTAAACTTCTTCTCTTAGATGAACCATCAATGGGACTTGCTCCAATTTTCATCCAAGAAATTTTTGATATCATCCAAGATATTCAAAAACAAGGTACAACTGTTCTTTTGATCGAGCAAAATGCCAATAAAGCACTTGCCATCGCAGATCGAGGCTATGTTCTTGAAACAGGAAAGATTGTCCTATCAGGAACAGGTAAAGAACTCGCAGCATCAGACGAAGTCAGAAAAGCATATCTAGGTGGCTAAAAAGGTCTGGGGGACCTTTTTAGTCGGCGGATAGAGATTGCTTGGCAATCATCAGAACCAGTGGATTGTGTTAGTGCGCGGGAAAGATTACCAAACAAATTACATAATCATAAGATTGAGGGCTCTAATCTAGGGCTCTTTTTATAGTATTTCAGAGTTTTCAGAATCTTGAAAAAGAGATGAAAGCGTTTGATTGATTTTCGTAAAAAGTGTATAATAAAGCTATAAACATAAAGGAGAGTTCCTATGGCAGTTAAAGATTTTATGACACGAAAGGTCGTATATATTAGCCCAGATACGACTGTAGCATGCAGCAGACTTGATGCGCGAACAAGGTTTGCATCGTCTTCCTGTTATTGAAAATGATAAATTAGTTGGTCTAGTAACAGAAGGAACAATTGCTGAAAGCTAGTCCATCAAAAAGCAACGAGTCTTTCAATCTTTCGAGATGAATTACTTGCTCAATAAAACAAAAAGTAAAAGGACGTCATGATTCGTGATGTTGTAACTGTCTCAGGTTATGCAAGTTTGGAAGATGCAACCTACCTTATGCTGAAAAAAATAAGATTGGAATCTTGCCAGTTATCGATAATGGACAAGTCTATGGTGTCATTACTGACCGTGATGTATTCAGAGCATTTCTTGAAATTTCTGGTTATGGCGAAGAGGAATCCGTGTTCGTTTTATCACAGAAAAATGAAAGTTAGGGGTACTTGGTAAGATTGTTTCTTTAATCGTTGAGGAAAAATCTAAATATTTCTCATACTGTTAATATTCCACGTAAAGATGGTAAGATTGTTATCGAAGTTCAAATTGAGGGAACGGTTGATCTAGCTAACTTTAAACAGAAATTTGAATCTGAGAATATTCAGGTTGAAGAAATTACACAAACTTTAGCAAAAAAACTGTAAAAAATAAAATAGAAGCAGTTTTTACTTGCTAAAAAAATTTTTTTCTAGTATAATAATTTATTGTGAGCAAACCTCACTTACCCCTTGCAATGTCTTGGGGTCATTAGACCAAAAGGAGGAACATATCAATGGCTAAATACGAAATTCTTTATATCATTCGTCCAAACATTGAAGAAGAAGCGAAAAACGCTTTGGTAGCACGTTTTGACTCTATCTTGACTGACAACGGTGCAACTGTTGTTGAATCAAAAACATGGGAAAAACGTCGTCTTGCATACGAAATCCAAGATTTCCGCGAAGGACTTTACCACATCGTTAACGTTGAAGCAAACGATGATGCAGCTCTTAAAGAGTTTGACCGTCTTTCAAAAATCAACGCTGACATTCTTCGTCACATGATCGTCAAAACTGACGCGTAAGAAGGTAGATTATGATTAACAATGTTGTACTTGTAGGGCGTATGACTCGTGACGCTGAGTTGCGTTATACCCCATCAAATGTAGCAGTTGCGACTTTTACTCTTGCAGTAAACCGTACATTTAAGAGTCAAAATGGCGAACGTGAGGCTGATTTTATCAATGTCGTTATGTGGCGTCAACAGGCTGAAAATCTTGCTAACTGGGCTAAAAAGGCTCACTTATCAGGGGTGACAGGTCGTATTCAGACTCGTAGTTACGATAACCAGCAAGGACAACGTGTCTACGTGACGGAAGTCGTAGCTGAGAATTTCCAAATGTTGGAAAGCCGTAGTGTGCGTGAAGGACATACTGGTGGAGCTTATTCTGCACCAAGTTCAAACTATTCAGCACCTACTCAATCAGTACCTGACTTTTCACGTGATGAAAATCCATTCGGAACAACGAATCCTTTGGATATTTCAGATGATGATTTACCATTCTAATGGACAATTAATACTATAAAGGAGAAAAAAACATGGCTCAACAACGTCGTGGCGGATTCAAACGCCGTAAAAAAAGTTGATTACATCGCAGCAAACAAAAATTGAATATGTTGATTACAAAGATACTGAGCTTCTTAGCCGTTTCGTTTCAGAACGTGGGAAAAATCCTTCCTCGTCGTGTAACAGGAACTTCAGCTAAAAACCAACGTAAAGTAACAACAGCTATCAAACGCGCTCGCGTAATGGCTTTGATGCCTTTCGTAAACGAAGATTAAAGAAAAGACCCCGACGGGTCTTTTTTTCACGAGCATAGAAATGTGAAAGCGAGTTGAGGTCCGGTTGGACCTCTTTTTCATGAGCTTGAAAATAAGAAAGCGAATTAAGACCCCGAGTGGGTCTTTTTCACGAGCATAGAAATGTGAAAGCGAGTTGAGGTCCGGTGGACCTCTTTTTCATGAGCATGAAAACAAGAAAGCGAATTAAGACCCCGACGGGTCTTTTTTTCACGAGCTTTGAAATGAGAGAGCGAGTTTGAGTCCGAGTGGCCCTCTTTTTCATGAGCTTGAAAATAAGAAAGCGAATTAAGACCCTGGAGCCCACTGAAAAAGTCATCCAATAGATGGCTTTTTGTTATACTAGAGATGAGGTGAAATGATGCTTGATAATCAGTTAACTATGGATGTCAGTCCTTATTCTAGTTTGTATAATATCGTGGTTCCTAAAACCCACTTTTTACGTCAGCTAACTGAACTCTGTGATTTTAGCTTTATTTATGATGAACTAGAAAAGAATTATCGTCCCGATTTTGGGCGTAAAGCTTATTCACCGATTATGATGTTTAAATATCTCTGTTAAAAGATATTTATAAGTTATCAGATGTCGATGTGGTGGAACGTTCCTTGTCAGATATGGCCTTTAAATTTTTTCTTGGTCTAGCTCCGGAGGATTCTGTTATCGAACCATCCTCTCTGACAAAATTTAGAAAGTTAAGAATTAAAGATGACAAGCTACTTGATGTATTGATTCAGAAGTCTGTTCAAATTGCACTCGAACACAACTTGATTAAGAGTAAGATCCTCATTGTGGATGCCACTCACACCAAAGATCATTATAATCATAAGAAGCCCCAAGAAATTCTTAGGAGCGCTCAAAAAGCTTTACGTAAAACAATTTATCAACATTCAGAAGATATCAAAATAGAATTTCCAAAAGAAAACCTCAGGAAGATAACCTCGAAGCAGAGTTGATATATACAGAGGAGTTAATGGCTGTGGTTGAAAAACACGAGGAACTCTTAGCCCTACCGGCTGTGTCTCAAAAGTTCAATTATCTAAAAGAAGCTGTTGATGATGACTTAGAACACTTGGAAGCTTCTGTTAAAGAGGAGGCTAGGCTTGGACATAAGACAGCCGACACCTCTTTCTATGGATATAAAAGTCATATCGCTATGACGGATGAACGGATTATTACTGCTTGCGTGGTCACTTCTGGTGAACAAAGCGATGGGAAATATTTACCTGAGTTATATGCCAAAACAAAGGAAAATAGTCTGGACATCGAGACTATTATTGGTGATGCGGCTTATTCAGGAAAGGACAACATTCAACTGGCTCGCAAAGAAAAGATTCATTTGGTGTCAAAACTGAACCCTTCAGTTTCAAAAGGTTACCGTAAAGAAGAGGATGCGTTTGAATTTAATAAAGATGCAGGGCTATTTGTCTGTCCAGAAGGACACATGGCTGTTCGCAAAGCAAGGACAGGGAAAAACATCAAAATAAGAATCAAGTTGTCACTCATTACTTTGACATTGAGAAGTGCAAGAGTTGCCTTTCCAAGGAAGGATGTTATAAGGAGGGTGCAAAGTCTAAAACTTATTCAATAACCATTAAGAGTAACGATCATCTTTTCCAGAAGAAATTTCAGGAAACACCTTATTTTAAAGAAATGGCCAGACATCGCTATAAAATTGAAGCGAAGAATGCCGAACTAAAACAGAGACATGGCTTTGATGTCGCAAGGGCATCGGGTCTTTTCAACATGGAGTTACAGGCAGCCACAAGCATCTTCGTGGTCAATATGAAACGAATTATGACCTTAATAAATAAAAAATAACCGAGGATTTCGCTCAAATTGATGAGTAGTTCCTCGGTTTTCATTTCATTAAAAGTATGAGAGCTACTTTTTCAGTAGGCTCGACAAAAAGTCTGGCCTTTTGATATCATTCCTGAGACATTAGTTTGACATTTTGGTTATTAGTTCAAGCACTGCATTGAAGTAGTAGAACAGACATTCTAAGTTACGCTCCAGTATTACATAAAAAGTAAGATATCTTTTATCTATAATTTTAAACAGTTTTCCTGACTATTTGATTTGTGTTGGGGATAAGGTTACGATTAGAGATATTTAACCTGTTCAGTTGTTTCTCTACATATTTTTAAAAAGTTTGACCTGGTAGAAAGTATAGTCAATTGAAACAAGAATAAGACAAAAGAGCCTCGAAAAAAGTATTACAACTTGGTAATACCTTGTTGAGGTGCTTTTTGATATGAGCCCATGTTTTTCAATAGGATTGTACTCAGGTGAGTAGGGAGGAAGTGGTAAAAGTTTATGCCCAAATTCTTCACATAAGAGCTCTAGCTTACCCATTCTATGGAATCTTGCATTATCCATAATAATAACTGATGGTGTGTTTAATGTTGGTAAGAGAAACTTCTGAAACCAAGCTTCAAAAAAGTCGCTCGTCATCGTCTCTTCGTAAGTCATTGGAGCGATTAACTCGCCATTTATTAGCCCAGCAACCAGTGAGATCCTCTGATATCTTCTTCCAGATATTTTACCTCTTATTAACTGACCTTTTAATGAGCGACCATATTCTCGATAAAAATAAGTATCGAATCCTGTTTCATCAATATAAACAGGTGCTAAGTGCTTTAAACTATTAAATTTTTTAAGAAATAAAGTTACTTTTTCTGGGTCTTGTTCATAGTAGGTGTGATTCTTTTTCGAGTGTACCCCATAGCTTTTGAGAGCATAGTGAATGGTAGTTGGATGACAGCAAAAATTCAGAAGCTATTTCAGTCAAATAAGCGTCCGGATTGTCAGTAAGATAGTTTTTAAGTCTCATCTCTATCAACCTTTCTTGGTTTTGTTCCTTTTTACTTGATGGTTTAGCTCTCCTGTTTTCTCTTTTTAGCTTTAACCAGCAATAAATGGTATTACGTGAGATTTGGAAAAAGTGTGATGCTTCTGTTATACTACCTGTTCGCTCACAATAAGCGAGAACTTTTTTACGAAAATCTAATGAATATGCCATAAGAAGATTATACCACATTATGTACTGTTTTAGGCTCAATTGACTATAAGATTCTACCATAAAAAACTGCATATAAAAAACTGAGAATCAATCCTCAGTTTTTTTATATATTTTATTGTTGTCTTCGTGGATTTTGTTGGGGTTGATTCTGTTGTTGAGAATTTGCAGATGAGTTTGGTTGCGTTGCATTTGGATTAGTAGTACCATTCGTATTTTCATTTGAAGAGCTTTCACTTTCAGTTGTTGAAGTTGAACTTGAGCTAGAGCTCTCTGTAGTCGAACTTTCTTGAGTTGACTGTGGAATCCAGTTGCTACGTGCCCCATTCTTGAAGATGTAATCACCACTTCTATGAAGTCCTTCTGGCATTGTCCAATCACCAGGGTGATCGTCCTCTGCTAGATACTGCATCATAGAACGATAGATACTAGTGGCAACAGTAAAGCCATCACCAACGATTGGAGTAAGGCGGTTTGAGTAACCAGTCCAGACCGCCATTGAATATTTACGGGTATAACCAACAAACATTTCGTCTGGAGCAACAAATTGACTTGTTTTAATGTGGTTTTCAATCTCTTCATCAGTGTAGTTTGATGTACCAGTTTTACCTGCTTGTGGAAGCCATGAAATATAAGCGTCTCGACCTGTACCAGAGTATAATACTGTTTTCATCATTTCTGTCATCATATAGGCGGTTGTTTCTTTTCATAGCACGAGTACCTTGATCAGAAAACTCTTTTGAACTACCGTCGCTAAAGACAACTTTATTGATATACATTGGTTTGTGATAGATACCACCGTTAGCAAATGCAGCATAAGCAGCAGCCATTTTTTCACTACTTGCACCGTACTGTTTACCTGATTCAGTCGTATTACTTGAAATTGCGTTTGCATATACCATGGTTGGATAATCAATGCCAAGTCCGTTTAAGAATTTTTGGCTTTATCGAGTCCAACTCTATCAAGAGTTTCAACTGCTGGTACGTTACGAGATTGTTGGATAGCAGTTTGAAGAGTGATGTTACCATAATAGCCACGATCCCAGTTGTAGACTGGAGTGCTAGTACCTGGGAAGTTATATGGTACATCCTTAAGCATATAAGCAGTTGAGTCATAGATATCGTACTCAAGCGCAGGTGCATAGTCCGTAATTGGTTTCATAGTTGAACCCCAGTCACGGTTTGTTTCCACTGCTTGGTTAGTACCAAAGGATACATTGCTAGCTTGGTGACGAGACCCGAGTTGGGCAATAACTTTACCATTTGATACATCAATGATAGTAGAGGCTGCTTGGATATCATCATCAGGATAGTTTACGTATTGATCAGTATTATAGACGTCCCAAAGGTGTTTTTGTACCTCTTGGTCAACGTTGGTATAGACTTCCATACCTGTTGTTAATAGATTATAACCTGTTTCTTGCTCCACTTGATCAATAACCTCTTTAAGATAGTTATCCATGTACTGTGGATAGCTATTAATAGATTTTAGACTTTGAAGTCCATCTGTGATTGGAGTATTGATGGCTGTTTCATATTGTTCGGCTGTAAGGTATCCTTGCCTTTGCATTTCTGACAAAACGAGGTTCCGTCTTTCAAGGGCTGCTTCAGGGTTAGAATAAGGATCATATTGATTTGGAGCCTGTGGCATACCTGCTAAGAGTGCTAGCTGAGGAATGGATAAGTCTTTGAGGTCCTTACCATAATAGTTTTCCGCAGCTGTCTGCATACCATAGTTACCATTTGACATGTAGACCTTATTGACGTAATAGGTCAATATTTCTTGCTTAGTTGCAGTTCGCTCTAGCTGGATAGCCAACCAAGCCTCTTGAACTTTACGGGATAGGGTTTGATCAGCTGTTGATGTTGAGAAATAAGTCAGCTTAATCAACTGCTGGGTCAAGGTTGATCCTCCTTGAAGACCACCATTACTACTGAGGTTACGTAGGAAAGCTCCTGCTATTCGAATGCTATCAATTCCTCTGTGGTTAAAGAAGCGATGATCCTCGATAGAGACAATCGCATTGACAAGATCAGTAGGAATGTCACTACTTTGAGCATTGACACGACGTTCAGCACCTAAATCTGCGATGAGTTCATTTTTGCTATCATAAATTTTACTTGATGTAGTTGCAACAAGTTTGCTTTCAGAGAGTTCAGGAGCCTTGTTTGCATAGTGAAGAAATACACCACCGCCAAGTAGGAAAGCTACGATAAATAAGCTAATCGTAACAATGCTGAGGTATTTAACGATGCGCAAGATAGTTTGTTTGTTCATATTGTTTTACCACCTAGTAAATGTTGTTTGACTGTATCAAGGTAAGGAATTTGTGGAAAAGCAGACTGCTCAATCACATAACCGAATTCTTTGATATAGTCAAGCGGCATTGACTTTTTCCCCATATCCTGATGATAAAAACGGATGAGGTCAACTGCCGGCAATAAATACGTTTCTTGATAAGAAGAAAAATGAAGAAGGACAAAGCAAATCCCTTTTTGTTCAAGGACTTGTTCCATATGCCGAATCTGATGAGGATGGAAGTTCTTCATCGGAATGGCATGTTTTTGCTTAGTTTCCTTAGCTTCGAAATCGATGTAAAACCCTTCATAAACTCCAGAATAATCGGTAGTCGATGCCTGTCTAAAATAAGCTTCAACAATCTTAGCCCGACTACGCTGCGGATAGTCTACGCGGACAATCTGAACAGGAGTTGGTTTCTTATGGATAACAGCTAAACCGTGTGTCAGATAATACTCGTTTGTAGCATTGATCATCTTTTCAAAGGTCATCCCACGATTTGCGAAATTTTTAGTTTGTGAGGTGACTTCTTGTTTTTTTTTCGATGAAAGTTTATGAGGATAGTTGACCATAATTCTCCTTATTGGTACAATAACATCACTCTATTATACCATAAAAGTGAACAGAAAGGGTGAAAAAATGCATACAGCCTTGGTTTTAGGCTATTCTAGCTTTGATTTAGGATTGTTTAATGACAAAGATATTCGTTTAAAAATTATTAAAAAAGCCATTCGTAGAGATTTGGAAAAAATGGCAGACGAAGGGTTGAAATGGTTGGTATTTACGGGAACTCTGGGATTTGAACACTGGGTTTTAGAGGTACTAGAGATATGAAAGATGACTTTGGTTTCCAACTTGCAACTATCTTTTGATTTTGAGACTCATGGGGAAAAATTGGAATGAAGGCAATCAGATGAAACTGAGTCGTTTTAAGCAGGTAGACTTTGTCAAAATATGCCTATCCTCGCTATGAACACAAGTGGCAGTTAAGAGACTACCAGCAGTTTTTACTGGAAAATACGAATAGTTCTTATCTTTTTATGATGAGGATAATGAAACGAAATTATCTTATTTTTACCAAAAGATGAAAGAGAAAAGAAGACTATTTTATAAAGAAATTAACATTTGATCAGCTAAATGAACTTGCAGAAAATTTTTCCGAAAATTGAAGCTTTGACCTTGATTTTTGTTTGTCTTTTTTTATATAATAATACTAGCAACTGAGAATGGAGAGACATGGCAAGTATTATTTTACAGCAAAAAGATATTTTTTTGAGCAGGATTTTGGAAGAGAAGTACGTGGATATAGTAAAGCAGAGGTTGATGAATTCTTGGATGATGTCATCAAGGATTATGAAACTTATGCTGCACTAGTGAAGTCACTACGTATGGAAATTGCTGAGTTGAAGGAGGAATTGTCGAAAAAAACCTCAAGTGACACCAGTAGCTTCTGAATCAGCAGAGCTTGGAAGTACGACTTCATGACAAACTTTGATATTTTGAAACGTTTGAATCGTCTTGAAAAAGAAGTATTTGGCAAACAAATCTTGGATAATTCTGATTTCTAAGAATACTTCTGTTGTGCAATTTTTTGGATAATCGCGTGAAGAGAATTTCTTTTCATGAGGAAAGTCCATGCTAGCACAGGCTGTGATGCCTGTAGTGTTTGTGCTAGGCGAAACCATAAGCCTAGGGACGAGAAATCGTTACGGCAGTTGAAATGGCTAAGTCTTTTGATAGGTCAGAGTAGGCTTGAAAGTGCCACAGTGACGGAGTCTCTCTGGAAACGGAGAGAGGGAACGCGGTAAACCCCTCAAGCTAGCAACCCAAATTTTTGGTCGGGGCATGGAGTGCGGGAAACGAACGTAGTACTTTGACTGCTATCAGCTAGAGCTGCTAGTGGTAGACAGATGATTATCGAAGGAAGTGGTCCTAGTCACTTCTGGAACAAAACATGGCTTATAGAAAATTGCATATAGGTTGGGGCTGAGATATATTCTCAACCTCATTTTTTAAAGTGAATAAAGAAAGGTCTATAAAAGACTGAAATGAAAAACAACATTTAATTTAATTGCGACTGCTGCGGCGGGTTTGAAGCTGTAGTTGGGCGTGAAGTAAGAGATTTGGGTTATGATTGTCAAGTTGAAAAATGGGCGTGTTCGTTTTCAAGGTGATGTTAAAGCGATTATCCAAACCAACCTGTGGCTAAGAGCTGCGGATAGAATCAAAAATTGTTGTGGGAACTTTTTCCTGCAAAAACATTTGAAGAACTCTTCCAAGGTGTTTTTGCTCTAGATTGGGAAAACTATCTTCCGCTAGGAGCTCGTTTCCCAATTGCCAAGGCTAAGTGTGTTAAGTCAAAATTACACAATGAGCCAAGTGTGCAGGCAATTTCTAAAAAGGCAGTTGTTAAGAAACTACAAAAACATTATGCACGACCAGAGGGCGTTCCTCTCATGGAAAATGGTCCAGAGTTCAAGATTGAAGTTTCCATTTTGAAAGATGTAGCGACTGTTATGATTGATACAACTGGGGCAAGTCTCTTTAAACGTGGTTACCGTACTGAAAAAGGTGGAGCTCCGATCAAAGAAAATATGGCAGCTGCGATTTTGCAACTTTCTAACTGGTACCCTGATAAGCCTTTGATTGATCCAACCTGTGGTTCGGGAACTTTTTGTATTGAGGCGGCTATGCTTGCGCGCAAGATGGCGCCTGGTTTACGTCGTTCCTTTGCCTTTGAAGAATGGAACTGGGTCAGTGATCGCTTGATTCAAGAAGTCAGAACTGAAGCTAGTAAGCAGATAGATCGAGAGATTGAACTGGATATTATGGGATGTGATATTGATGGTCGTATGGTAGAAATTGCCAAAGCCAATGCCCAGGCAGCAGGAGTATCTGGAGATATTCTCTTTAAACAGATGCGCGTACAGGATTTGCGTTCAGACAAGATTAATGGAGTTATTATCTCCAACCCACCATATGGGGAACGTCTGTCAGATGATGCAGGGGTTACCAAGCTCTATGCTGAAATGGGTGAGGTTTTTGAGCCTCTCAAGACGTGGAGTAAATTTATCCTGACTAGTGATGAAGCCTTTGAAAGCAAATATGGTAGTCAGGCGGACAAAAAACGAAAACTCTATAATGGTACTTTGAAAGTTGATTTATATCAATATTTTGGTCAACGTGTCAAAAGAAATTTGACAGATTAGAAAGGAGTTGCCATGGATCCAAAGGATAAAAAAGAAGAGTTGTTAGAACCTGAGAAAACCTTTCAGGAACCTCAGTTTGATTTTGAGGAAGCTAAGGATCTGACAGTTGGACAGGTTATTCGAAAAAATGAAGAAATCGAAGCAGGAGTAACTCCTGATGATACGATTTTGGACAAATACATTAAACAACACCGTGAAGAAATCGAAGCTGATAAATTTACTAACATTCAGGCGAAGAAAGAGGAACTTCGAAGTCTAGATGATTTGCTTCAAGACGCCAAAGAAACAATTGATGAAGAGGTTGAACCAGTAGAAGAAGTCCCTGACTTAGAGATTGCTGCTGAAGAAGAGGGAGTAGCAATGGAAGAATTTCTCCTTCCACCCCTTGAAGAAACCTTGGTTATGGATAAAAACCTAGTGGAATCTGAAACTGAGCCCCTTGTTGCAGAGGATGATGAAGCTTTGCAAGAGGAACATCAATCCTTATCTCGCTCGCTCAAGCAGAAGATGAGCCACGACGCAAAAAACTGTGGGTCATCTTGTCAGCTCTTTTAGCAATTATTGTCTTGATTATTGGGGGTAGCTACTATGTTTATCGTCAAATTACGCGTTCTTCCCAAGAAATTCAGTCTCAGTCATCTGATGCAGGTTTGGTAAGTAATCAAGCAATTCTCAATCAATTTAACAGTCTCTATGACACTTTTTATACTGATGAGAATAAAACTGCCCTAAAAAATAGTCAGTTTAGTCAGCTGAGTCAGCTCAAAGAGCTTTTAGATAAACTTGAGGGAGCTAGTGAGCATACTCTTGCCAAATCAAAATACGATAGTCTTGAAACACAAATCAAAGCGGTACAAGATGTTAATGCTCAATTTGAAACACCAGCTATCACAGATGGTGTTCTAAATACAAATGCTAAAGTAAAGGCAGATGCTAAATTTACCGAAGTTAAGACTGGGAATACTGAAATTGATAAACTGCTAGCTAAGGCTATTAGTCTCGGTAAGAGTCAACTTTCAAGTTCTACAAGCTCAAGCAGTAGTCAGTCAAGTTCATCTAGCCAAACAGAGTCAAGTTCTGCAACTGAAAGCAATGCTAGCAGCTCTGCTAATGCATCAACTTCAGCGGGTGAAACAGCCTCAGCAAGTAATATCCTAAATAGTGGACTAGCAAGCAATGGTGTGAACCTACAAAGAAGTGTCAGTCGAGTACCGTACAATCAAGCCGCTGTAAGTGATAGTAGTGATCCTGCTTGGACTTTTGCAGATGGTGTCCTTGAACGCATTCTTGAGACTTCGCGTGCGCGTGGCTACATTACAGGCAACCAATACATTTTGGAACCTGTGAATATTGTTAATGGTAATGGCTACTATAATCTTTATAAACCAGATGGTACCTATCTCTTTACCCTAAATTGTAAGACAGGTTACTTTGTAGGGAATGGTTCTGGACATGCGGATGATTTAGACTACTAGTCAAATTGTTACAAAATTCTTTCTTTTCACAGATAAACATGATAAAATAAAACATATTAAACAAGAGGAGTGTCACATGACAAAAGCTAACTTTGGTGTTGTTGGTATAGCCGTAATGGGTCGTAACCTTGCCCTTAATATTGAATCTCGTGGTTATACAGTTGCTATTTATAACCGTAGTAAAGAAAAAACTGAAGATGTGATTGCTTGCCACCCTGATAAAAACTTCGTGCCAAGCTATGATATCGAAAGCTTCGTAAACTCAATTGAAAAACCACGTCGTATCATGCTTATGGTTCAAGCAGGACCTGGTACAGATGCAACAATTCAAGCCCTTCTTCCACACTTGGATAAAGGTGATATCTTGATTGATGGAGGGAATACTTTCTACAAAGATACCATCCGTCGTAATGAAGAATTGGCAAACTCAGGTATCAACTTTATCGGTACAGGTGTTTCTGGTGGAGAAAAAGGTGCCCTTGAAGGTCCTTCTATTATGCCTGGTGGACAAAAAGAAGCTTATGACTTGGTAGCAGATGTTCTTGAAGAAATCTCTGCTAAAGCACCAGAAGATGGTAAACCATGTGTAACTTACATCGGTCCTGATGGAGCTGGTCACTATGTAAAAATGGTCCACAATGGGATCGAGTACGGTGATATGCAATTGATCGCAGAAAGCTACGATCTTATGCAACACTTGCTTGTACCTCTCTGCAGAAGACATGGCTGAAATCTTTTACTGAGTGGAACAAGGGTGAATTGGACAGCTACTTGATTGAAATCACAGCTGATATTTTTGGTACTGCAAAGATGACGAAGGTCAAGACGGACCAATCGTAGACTATATCTTGGATGCTGCAGGAAACAAAGGAACTGGTAAATGGACTAGTCAATCAGCTCTTGACCTTGGTGTGCCATTGTCACTCATTACTGAGTCAGTATTTGCACGTTACATCTCAACTTACAAAGAAGAACGTGTTCATGCAAGCAAGGTGCTTCCAAAAACCAGCCGCTTTCAAATTTGAAGGCGACAAGGCTGAGTTGATTGAAAAAATCCGTCAAGCCCTTTACTTCTCAAAAATCATCTCATACGCACAAGGTTTTGCGCAATTGCGTGTAGCTTCTAAAGAAAATAATTGGAACTTGCCATTTGCAGATATCGCTTCTATCTGGCGTGATGGATGTATCATCCGTTCTCGTTTCTTGCAAAAAGATTACAGATGCTTACAACCGTGATGCAGATCTTGCTAACCTTCTTTTGGATGAGTACTTCTTGGATGTAACAGCTAAGTACCAACAATCAGTTCGTGATATCGTAGCTCTTGCTGTTCAAGCAGGTGTACCAGTACCAACATTCTCAGCAGCCATTACTTACTTTGATAGCTACCGTTCAGCTGATCTTCCAGCGAACTTGATCCAAGCACAACGTGACTACTTTGGTGCCCACACTTACCAACGTAAGGATAAAGAAGGAACATTCCACTACTCTTGGTATGACGAAAAATAAGTAGGTCAGCCATGGGGAAACGGATTTTATTACTTGAGAAAGAAAGAAATCTAGCTCATTTTTTAAGTCTGGAACTCCAAAAAGAGCAATACCGAGTTGATCAGGTAGAAGAGGGACAAAAAGCCCTCTCCATGGCTCTTCAGACAGACTATGACTTGATTTTATTGAATGCTCATCTAGGGGATATGACAGCCCAGGATTTTGCAGATAAGTTGAGTCGAACCAAGCCAGCTGCGGTGATCATGGTCTTGGACCATCGAGAAGAATTGCAAGACCAACTTGAAACAATCCAGCGTTTCGCTGTTTCATACATCTATAAACCAATCATTATCGATGATTTGGTCAGTCGTATTTCAGCTATCTTCCGAGGTCGAGATTTCATCGACCAACACTGTAGTCAGATGAAAGTTCCGACAGCTTATCGCAATCTGCGTATGGATGTTGAACATCATACCGTCTATCGTGGCGAGGAGATGATTGCTCTGACACGTCGTGAATATGACCTCTTAGCTACCCTTATGGGAAGTAAGAAGGTTTTAACTCGTGAGCAATTGCTGGAAAGAGTTTGGAAGTATGAAAGTGCGACCGAAACCAATATAGTGGACGTTTATATCCGTTATCTACGTAGTAAACTTGACGTGAAAGGTCAAAAGAGCTACATTAAAACCGTGCGTGGTGTTGGTTACACCATGCAAGAATAGAAAAGCAGTTGCAGTTTTGTAACTGCTTTTTTTGAGTCGTTGAAATGTTGACATATGATTTGAACTTTGATACAATCATTTTGGAGGAAACAAGAATGAAATTTTTGAAAAAAATGATGCAAGTTGGACTAGCAGTATTTTTCTTAAGTCTGTTAGCAACAAGTACAGTATTTGCGGATGATTCGGATTCAGAAGGCTGGCAATTTGTCCAAGAAAATGGTAGAACCTACTACAAGAAGGGGGAACTCAAAGAAACCTACTGGCGAGTGATTGATGGTAAGTACTATTATTTTGATCCTTTATCTGGAGAGATGGTTGTCGGCTGGCAATATATACCTGCTCCACACAAAGGGGTTACGATTGGTCCTTCTCCAAGGCAAGAGATTGCTTTTAGACCAGATTGGTTTTACTTTGGTCAAGATGGGGTACTACAAGAATTTGTTGGTAAGCAAGTTTTAGAAGCAAAAACTGCTACAAATACCAACAAACACCATGGTGAACAATATGATAGCTCTACTGAGAAACGAGTCTACTATTTTAAAGACCAAAGAAGTTATCACACCTTAAAAACCGGTTGGGTTCATGATGAGGGGCACTGGTATTATTTACAGAAGGATGGTGGCTTTGATTCTCGCATCAACAGATTGACTGTTGGGGAGCTCGCACGTGGCTGGATAAACGATGATTCAACTTGGTACTATCTAGATCCAACAACTGCTACAATGCAAACAGGTTGGCAATATCTTGGTAACAAGTGGTATTATCTCCGTTCATCAGGTGCTATGGCGACAGGTTGGTATCTAGATGGTTCAACTTGGTATTACCTAGATGCTCAAAATGGTGATATGAAAACTGGCTGGATTTATGTCGATAATACTTGGTATTATCTTCGTTCGTCAGGAGCTATGGTGACAGGCTGGTTCCAAGTTAATGGTAAATGGTACTATGCCTATAGTTCAGGTGCCCTAGCTGTAAATACCGCAGTAGGTGGCTACCAGGTCAACTATAATGGTGAGTGGGTACAATAATGAAAACAAGCGATTGTGAAAGGAAACAATCGCTTTTTTTGTGAAAATATAATAAAATAGAAAGGAATAAAGTTCTAAAATTTTATCTAGAAACAGATGATTTTCATCTGATAGTAGGATTAAATGACAAAAAGAAGTTGGTGTCGGTCAGGCACATAGTAAAATTATTTTAATAGGAGAGCATGCGGTGGTTTATGGATACCCAGCCATCTCTTTACCTCTTTTAGAGGTGGAGGTGACTTGTCGGGTGGTTCCAGCAGCGACATCATGGCGTCTGTTTAAAGAGGATACCTTGTCCATGGCAGTTTATGCTTCCCTTGAGTATTTAAATATCCAGGATGCTTGCATCCGTTGTCAAATTGACTCGGCTATTCCTGAAAAACGTGGGATGGGTTCTTCAGCAGCCATAAGTATTGCGGCCATTCGAGCGGTATTTGATTATTACCAAGCAGAACTTCCACATGATGTTTTAGAAATTTTGGTCAATCGGGCGGAGATGATTGCCCATATGAATCCTAGTGGTTTAGATGCCAAGACCTGTCTTAGTGACCAGCCTATTCGTTTTATCAAGAATGTTGGTTTTGAAGAATTAACCATGGATTTGTCAGCTTATCTGGTTATTGCAGATACTGGAGTTTATGGACATACTCGTGAAGCTATCCAAGTTGTTGAGAGCAAGGGCAAGGATGCCTTACCTTTCTTGCATGCGCTAGGAGAGTTGACCCAAGAAGCAGAAGAAGCAATAAAAACAAAAGATGCCGTGAAGCTGGGAGAAATTCTAACCAAAGCTCATGGAAATCTAAAAGAAATCGGAGTTAGTAGCCCTGAGGCAGATGCCTTGGTAGAAACTGCTCTTGCACATGGATCTCTAGGCGCCAAGATGAGTGGTGGAGGTCTAGGAGGCTGCATCATCGCCTTGGTTGCTAATGTCAGTCAAGCACAAGAACTCGCAGAAAGATTAGAAGAGAAAGGAGCTGTTCAGACATGGATCGAAAGCCTGTAACAGTACGTTCCTATGCCAATATTGCTATTATCAAATATTGGGGTAAGAAAGCAGAAAAAGAGATGGTTCCTGCGACTAGCAGTATCTCTCTAACCTTAGAAAATATGTATACGGAGACAACACTTTCTCCTTTACCAGCAGATGCAAGCTCGGATGCTTTCTACATCAATGGTCAGTTGCAAAACGAAGCTGAGCATGTCAAAATGAGTAAAATCATTGACCGCTACCGTCCTGAAGGAGCAGGTTTTGTTCGTATTGACACCAAGAACAATATGCCAACAGCGGCAGGTCTTTCTTCAAGTTCTAGTGGTTTGTCTGCCCTAGTCAAATGCCTGCAATGCTTACTTCCAATTAGGGCTAGATCGTAAAGAATTAGCTTTGGAAGCTAAGTTCGCATCTGGTTCTTCATCTCGTAGTTTTTATGGACCGATAGCAGCTTGGGATAAGGATAGTGGAGAGATTTATCCAGTTGAAACTGACTTGAAACTAGCTATGATTATGTTGGTCTTGGAAGACCAGAAAAAACCAATCTCTAGTCGAGATGGCATGAAACTCTGTGTAGAAACTTCGACAACTTTTGAGGACTGGATTCGTCAATCTGAACAAGATTACAAGGATATGCTAATTTACCTCAAGGAAAATGACTTTGAGAAAGTTGGACTATTAACAGAAAAGAACGCTCTCGCAATGCATGCTACGACAAAAACTGCAAATCCGCCGTTCTCTTATCTGACAGATGCGAGTTATGAGGCTATGGATTTCGTTCGTCAGCTTAGAGAACAAGGAGAATCTTGTTACTTCACCATGGATGCGGGGCCTAATGTCAAGGTTCTTTGTTTAGAAAAAGACTTGGAACATCTATCAGAACTATTAGGTCAACGTTATCGCTTAATCGTTTCAAAAACAAAGGATTTTAGTCAAGATGACGATTGTTAAAACTTGTGGGAAGCTCTATTGGGCTGGGGAGTATGCCATTTTAGAACCAGGACAGTTGGCGCTAATAAAGGCTATTCCCATCTATATGACGGCTGAGATTAAAATATCTGATGCTTATCGACTCTACTCAGATATGTTTACTTACAGTGTAGACTTGCGACCGGATTCTTCTTATGCCTTGATTCAAGAAACAGTTGCCTTGGTGGAGGAGTATCTAACTGCCCAAGGAGTTGAACTGCAGCCTTTTTCTTTAGAGATTCGTGGAAAAATGGAGCGTGAGGGCAAGAAGTTTGGTCTGGGTTCTAGTGGTAGTGTAGTTGTTTTGGTTATCAAGGCCATACTTGCTTTTTATGAAAGACCAGCTGAAAGAGACCTCTTGTTTAAACTGGCGAGTGCAGTCCTTCTCAAACGTGGGGACAATGGCTCCATGGGTGACATTGCTTGTATCGTTTCAGAAGATCTAGTTCTCTATCAGTCGTTTGACCGTGAGAAAGTGGCACAATGGCTAGAAAAGGAAGACTTGCCAACTGTATTGGCACGTGATTGGGGCTTTTCTATTTCTAGTGTTGAACCAGCCTTGAAATTTGATTTTTTGGTGGGTTGGACCAAGGAAGTAGCTGTATCTAGTCACATGGTCAAGCAAATCAAGAATAATATGAACGCGAGCTTCTTGCTGGCTTCAAAAGAAACTGTAGCTAACTTGGTAAAGGCTTTGGAGACAGATCAAGAAGAAACCATTATTGACTTGCTAGAACAAGCCAGCCAACTTTTAGAAGGCTTGAGTTCAGATATTTACACACCTTCGCTCAGACAATTAAAAGATGCCAGCCGAGACTTAAAAGCTGTTGCAAAAAGTAGTGGTGCTGGTGGTGGAGACTGTGGGATAGCCCTCAGTTTTGACCAAGATTCGACCACATTACTGAAAAAACGCTGGGCTGATCTAGGGATTGAGCTCTTGTATCAAGAAAGGATAGGACATGACGACGAATCGGAAGGATGAGCACATCCACTATGCCCTTGAACAAAAAAGTACTTATAATAGTTTTGATGAGGTGGAGTTAATCCACTCCTCACTACCCTTATATGACTTAGATGAGATTGATCTTTCGACAGAATTTGCAGAGCGCAAATGGGACTTTCCTTTTTATATAAATGCTATGACAGGCGGTAGTGACAAGGGCAGAGAAATCAATCAAAAATTGGCTCAGGTGGCAGAGGCATGTGGAATTTTATTTGTGACGGGTTCCTACAGTGCGGCGCTCAAGGATCCAGCGGATGACTCTTTCTCTGTCAAGTCAAATCATCCTGACCTACTACTTGGAACCAATATTGGCTTGGACAAACCTGTTGAACTAGGATTACAAACGGTCAAAGAGATGAATCCTCTCCTCTTGCAAGTTCATGTTAATGTCATGCAGGAATTACTTATGCCAGAGGGTGAACGTCAATTTAGATTGTGGCAAAGCAATCTGAAAGATTATGCTAAGCAAATCTCTGTTCCTCTTGTTTTAAAAGAAGTCGGCTTTGGTATGGATGTGAAGACTATTGCTAAGGCATATGAGATGGGGATACGTACGGTTGATTTGTCTGGTCGTGGGGGAACTAGCTTTGCCTATATCGAAAATCGTCGTAGCGGTCAACGGGACTACCTCAATGATTGGGGACAATCGACCATGCAAACCCTTCTAAATGCCCAAGACTGGAAAGATAAGATGGAGCTTCTGGTAAGCGGAGGTGTTCGCAATCCACTAGACATTATCAAATGCTTGGTCTTTGGAGCCAAAGCAGTTGGTCTATCGCGGACTATGTTAGAATTGGTTGAAAACTACCCAGTGGATGTCGTTATTACTATTGTTGAAAGCTGGAAGGAAGACCTACGTCTAATCATGTGTGCCCTTAATTGTGCAAGGATTGAGGATTTGCAAGAGGTCGACTATCTCCTTTACGGAAAATTAAAAGAAGCAAAAGATCAACTATAAGGAGGTCGGGATTTTGGTCCCGGTCTCTTTATCATTCCTCAGACTGATGTGACTTTTTGGTTTTGTGATACAATAAAATAGAGAGGACGGATACATGCGAAAATTTCAAATTTTTCTATTTATTGAAGCTTGTTTATTAACAGGAGCTCTGATTATGATGGTATCAGAGCATTTTTCCCGTTTTCTGCTGATATTGCTCTTGTTTTTACTGCTGATTCGATACTATACTGGAAGACAGGGAAATAACCTCATATTAGTGGCAGTGAGCATCCTATTTTTCTTTATCATCATGCTCAATCCCTTTGTCATTATGGCTATCTTCGTGGCCTTGATATACAGCCTGTTCTTGCTTTATCCTATGATGAACCAGGAAAGAGAAGACACCAATCTAATTTTTGAAGAAGTAGTGACGGTGAAGAGGGAGAAAAATTGCTGGTTTGGGAATCTCCACCACTTTTCAAGCTACCAGACTTGCCGCTTTGATGATATCAACCTTTTTCGTCTCATGGGGAAGGATACCATTCATCTAGAACATGTGATTTTGAGCAATCATGATAATGTCATCATCTTGAGAAAGCTAGTCGGCACTACTAGAATTATTGTACCAGTGGATGTAGAAGTCAGTCTTAGTGTTAATTCTCTGTACGGAGATTTAACCTTCTTTGACCAGCCTAAACGTGCTCTACGTAATGAGCAATTTCATCAAGAAACAAGAGATTATCTTAAGAGTCCAAAGAGTGTTAAGATTCTTTTGACAACTATGGTTGGAGATGTTGAGGTAGTGCGCGGATGAAAAAACAACCTTATATTTTAATCGGTCTCACCTCGTTTCTCTTTGTTGTCTTTCTCTTTCGAAGCATTTTTAAGGTCATAGATTTGGAATGGAGTACTCTTTTTCAGGATCTAGAAAAGACAGAAAAACTCCTTTTTCTAGGATTGATGTTTAGTCTTGCCCTGGCCTTTTTATTAGTCCTATTCTGGACAATTGTTGATGAAATTTCAAGAAGAAGAATCCAAGCAAATCTTAAACGTCTGCTAGCTGGCAAAGATATTGAAAGTCTGGGAGATGCTGACTTAGACGCAAGTTTTAGAAACTTGTCAGGAAAGCTCGGTTTGTTAACAGAAGCTATTCAAAAAGCAGATAATCAGACCTTGGTCAAGGAAGAAGAAATTATTGAAAAGGAGCGCAAGCGAATCGCGCGTGACTTGCATGATACAGTCAGCCAAGAAATTTTTGCTGCCCATATGATTTTATCGGGACTTAGTCAACAAGCTTCCAAATTAGACAGAGAGAAGATGCAAACACAACTCCAAAGTGTGACTGCCATTTTAGAGACAGCTCAAAGAGATTTGCGCATTCTTCTTTTGCATTTACGACCAATTGAACTGGAACAAAAAAGCTTGGTGGAGGGAATTCAGCTACTCCTCAAAGAGCTAGAAGAAAAAAGTGAACTCAAAGTCAGTTTTAAATATCAGGTAGACGAATTGCCTAAAAAGATTGAGGAGCATGTCTTTCGTATCGTCCAAGAATTGATTAGTAATACTCTCCGTCATGCTCAAGCTTCCTGTCTAGATGTTTACCTTTATCAAACGGAAACTGAATTACAGTTAAAGGTAGTAGACAATGGTCGAGGTTTTCAGCTAGATGATGTTGATGAATTAAGCTATGGTTTACGCAATATCAAAGAACGGGTGGAAGATATGGCTGGGACTATACAATTATTAACAGCTCCCAAGCAGGGTTTGGCAGTGGATATTCGGATCCCCTTGCTTGATTGACTAACAAAAGGAAATAAAATGAAACTATTATTGGTAGATGACCACCAAATGGTGCGTCTTGGTTTAAAAAGTTATTTTGAACTACAAGATGATGTAGAGGTTGTAGGAGAAGCAACCAATGGTGCGGAAGGAATTTCCATGGCTTTGGCTCTTCGTCCAGATGTGATTGTCATGGATATTGTCATGCCTGAAGTCAATGGAATTGATGCAACTCTAGCTATTCTCAAAGAATGGCCGGAGGCTAAAATCTTGATTGTGACTTCTTACCTAGACAATGAAAAAATCATGCCGGTTTTGAATGCTGGGGCTAGAGGATATATGCTCAAGACGTCCAGTGCAGATGAATTGTTACACGCTGTTCGTAAGGTGGCGGTTGGAGAGCTAGCCATTGAACAAGAGGTAAGTAAGAAAGTGGAATACCACCGCAATCATATGGAACTTCACGAAGAATTAACTGTGCGTGAACGCGATGTCCTTCAACTGATTGCCAAGGGCTATGAAAATCAGCGTATCGCCGATGAATTGTTCATTTCCCTTAAGACAGTTAAAACCCACGTTTCCAACATTTTAGCAAAGCTTCAGGTTAGTGATCGCACCCAGGCAGCGGTTTATGCTTTTCAACACCACTTAGTAGGCCATGAAGACTTCTAGATGCATCTTTTGGAGCCAAACTAAGGTTTATTCGGTAAATTGGATACTTTTAGCAAAAAACAGTAATTTAGAATTAACAAGTACCTCAAGCAGTCCTAAAAACTCATGTCTGACCAGAAAAAAACCATAATAGGCGGTAGCTAGTAGAACTTGTTAACAACTAGACAGTAGAGAGTATCATCTCGAGAAATATGTCTGTCAAATGAGCCTACTACTATTGTACAGACTGCAAAAAGAGACAAATGATTTAGACCAAGGATTTAGTCCAGTATGCTAGAAGACTAAGTCCTTTTATAGTGGATTGAATCTAGAACAGTACACTATGACTGCTAAAAAATATTTCTAGAAATTAGTTTGCCTTTCCTAAACGATTTGTTCGTGCCTTATTTCAATCTACTATATTTGCCTCTAGCAGGTGTAATCGATGGCATCCCTCGGTGCTATCTCATAATTTTTAAAAGAAAACACCATTTTGATCCTATAAAATCAAAAAGAGCAGAAATTTTCAGTGTGCGATCACCTATAGTATAGGATTTATTAAAAAAACTCTTTCCTTAGGTTCTTAGAACATAAGAAGATTCATCGATTGACTTGTAAATTAAAAAAATATACTTGGACTAGCGCTTTCTTAAGTGGTCTGTCAATCAAAAAGTGTCAGTTGATTTTTTTGAGTAGTAAAAGATTCAAGAAAATTTAGGGTTACTAATGTTCTTTGATAAAAACTTTATTCATATATTTTTTTCTTTCATTCTGAAAACTTAGTGTAAATTTTCTGTTTTTTTGAAATTTTTGTGTCTTAAAAGGTCCAGTGAAGAAAAACTATGTGTGTAGAATCTTATTTTACTGAATTTTTTTAGATAACTATATTAAGTGATAAAAGACATTATATAGTAGTTTTTGGTTTATAAAAATACTTGAAAGTTCAAAAAGCTGTTTTAATTGACTATTTTCTAAAAGAGATGTATAATTGAACTGTATGTAAAAGACATGCAGTTATTTTTAAAAAAAGGAGATAATGTAATGTATTTTAATCGTAAAAATGCAGAGCAGAAGAACTGGCGAATGATCAAAAAGGAAAAACATTTCTTGTTTGGTTGTTCGCTTGTCTTTGCAGTTGGTGCAGCCTTGGTAGCTCCAACGGTTAAGGCCGACACAGCTGATACTGGGGAGGTAGAGACTAAAACTGCCAACTCAGCTGCTGAAGCAAGCTCTAGTGATGAAGTAGGAACGTATAAAGCACCAGCAGTGGAGGTGTCAACAACTTCACCAGTGGTTGCTGAACATCCTACAAGTTCAGAAGCCACTTTAGCAAAAACAGCTAACAAAGAAGCTTTGACCCAATTGGTCGAAGAAGTAAAAGGCTTGGACAAAGCAGGCAAGACAGAAGACTCTCTTTCTCGCTTGAACACAGCACTTGAACAAGCACAAAATGTTTTGGCAAATGCAGAAGCTAGCCAAGACCAAGTGGATGTAGCGGTCGCTAGTCTCAAAGATGCAGTAGCTCAGCTTGCTGCCAAAGAAGAAAAAGCAGCAACAGTAGCAACAGAGGCTAAAGCTGAAGCAACAGAGGCTAAAGCTGAAGAAGCAACGGAAGCAGAAACTTCAGCCACTCAACCTAAGTCAAGAAGCCGTCGAGCTGCAGGACAAGAACGTGCTCAAGATCGCTCTTCGGAAGCGAAAGACATCAAGTACGTTTATAAAGACAGAACTCCTACAGTAAACGATGGTGTTCCAACTCAACGTGCTAAGATCGAGTACAGACAGCTGGGAGACTATGAGGTAGTCGATGGAAAAACAGTGGCTACAGACCCATCTGGTCAAGGTCGTCCAGTCTTGGAGTGGACGGTAACCTTTAACGAGGCTCAGTACGATCTGATGGGAGGATACTACTACTTTACAATCCCTAAAAATGTATCTGATCCTTATAAAGTTGTGACAGAATATAACAACGGCGCTTACGGCCCCCGCGATGGCTGGGTGGATGGAAATATTACACAAGGTGGTTCGCCGTCTGCAGAAGGTCAGCAGTTTATCGATGCTGGAAATAAGCTTGAATGGCGTGTCAAGAATACCGTTGGGAGAGACTACAACAACGTAAATGGTCTTAACGGTGTCATGGACAACACTAAAAAGGTTTATGTCCTTAGTTATGCTAACAGCACTAAGGCGCGCATGGTTACTATTAAGTACCGTACTGTAGTTGAAGACCAATCACAGACCATTTCTTATATTGCTGGAGTTGAATCTAAAACAGGCTTACCACGAAACAACTGGTATGCGATTTCAGGTCAGTATGACAAGCAACTGGTTAGTCAGGTTGATGCACCAAAGGTGACTCCAAACTTGACCAACACCTCTGTCAATGTTCTTGTTCCGACAGTAGCTTCAACTTCAAGCACTCTTTCAGGAACAGGGGTTCCAGGTGCAACTATCAAGCTTTATATCGATGGTAAAGAGCAAAACATCGGCAATGTCACTGTTGATAATAGTGGTAACTGGACAACAGGTGAGCTTCCAACAGCTCTTAACAACAACCAAGGTGATGGTACAACTATCAAACCACGTCAAACAGTAGAGGTAAGCCAAGTAGTTAACGGTGAAGAAAGTAGCCGCCGTACTGTACCAGTATCTGTTGGTGTAACAACTGTTGAACCTTCAAGCTTGACGACTAACCAAGCTGCAGTTGTAGCAGGACAAAAAGAGGTTACTCTTAAGGTTCCTCATGATGCAGGAATTGCCTACATGCGCTATACAAATACTGCTGGAAAGACTGTTGAGATTCCAGTCAAACGTGACAATGCCTCATCTGCATGGACATCACAAAAACCAGAAGCAGCAACTGTTAAAAGAGTTGAGAACGGTAAGTTCCAAGATACAATCATCCTTACCATGGCTGATAAGATTGCAGGTACAGAAGTATCAGCTATTTCAAACGTGGTAGAGGGTGGATTCTCAAGTGTTGCTGGTTGGGAACCTCGTGGAGTAGAAAACCAAGCTCCAACTATTGCATCAGCAGTTGAAGGAAACAAAAAAACTGTTGCTCAAGGTGCTCAACTTAACCTTGCATCTCTTGTGACCGTAGCAGATAAAGAAGATGATGCCCAAGCAACCCTAGGTAATAAGGTCCATGCTGAAGTTGTTTCAGTAAATGGTAATGCAACAACTAAGACAGTTGATACAAATACGCCAGGCACTTATACAGTTAAGTATAAAGCTGTTGATAGCCAAGGTAAAGAGTCAAACGAGGTTGAAGTTACTGTAGTTGTCGAAAACAAAACACCAGAAACACCACAACCAGAACCACAACCAGAACCACAACCACAACCAGAAACACCAAAACCAGCAGTACGAAGCCCCAGAAATTGTCAACGATTTGGCAGGTAAAGCAAGTACCCCAGCTGATGTGACAGTTAAAGCACCAGCAGGATCAACTGTTAAGCTTTACAAAGATGACGTTGTGATCGGTGAAGCTGGAGCTAACGACCAAGGTGTAGCAACTGTTCACCCTACAAACAGCCTTCCAGAAGGTGAGATTACAGCTACTACAACACCAGCAGGTGGAACAGAGTCAGCTAAGAGTGCACCGATTACAGTTACAAAATCACCATTGACTAATGAAGGTGGTGGTGTTTCAAGAGGTAGTGATAACACTCAACTTCGCGTTAACAATTCACACATCACAGTCTACCCAGGAGATCCAGTTAACGTTGGTGTTACAGCTGCCTCTACAGCTATCGAAAAATTCTGGGTTCCTGAAAATCCAACTGCTGTTGAAGGAGTACTTCCAGTAGGTGCTTTCTTGACGACAGCTGGTGGCAAAACCTATACACAACGTGATGCTGCATATCAGGGTACTGTTGCTGAGACACAAAAAGCAGGTGATACAGTTGTTACTTTCGCTGTTAAGAGTAAGAAAAACGTCACTGTAACACGCTCTCTTAAAGTTACTGTTCTTGAGTCAGCTAAGAAATATGAACCAGTTGCAGGTACACAAGTAGATGTTGCAGATCCTAACAAGGTTAGTGAAGATGAAAAGACCAAGATCATCGACTCAGTTAAAACTGCTAATCCAAGTCTTCCAGCAAATGCGACATACAGTGTAGATGACAAAGGGAACCTTACCATCACTTATCCTGATAAGTCAACAGATAAGATTGCAGCAGCCTACCTCGTTCACCCAACAAATCCTGCACGTGACAACGTAGCACCAACAGTAGAGATCCCTTACTCTAATAAAGATACTAAAGAAGTTTATGTATATGGTGGAGAAGCAAACTCATTCGATATCAAATTCAAAGATGATAGCGGAAAAATTGCAAGTGCTACTGTAAAACAAGGTGGTAACAAAGCGTTTGATTCTGTTGCAGGTGAAGAGAATACCATCAATACTCAGTATGGATTTAAAGCAAATGTTATCAATGCTGAAACTCCAGCAACAGCAGATGCACCAGCAGTCATTACTTACTCAGGTACTCCAGCAGCAACAGATGGTTTATCAAAAGAAAGACTAGATGCAGCAACTAAAGGAGAAAATCCAGAAGGTTTGGCTTTGGGATGGCGTTATGCAACTGCAACGGATACAGATGGTGCACTGATTGAGAATAAAGCTGTGGGTAGCTCAACTGCAACTGACCCAGGTGCATTCCGTGTCGTGCTTAAGCCACAAAACCAAAAATATGATATTGCAACTCCGACCGAAAAAGTTACTGTAGCAGATCCAGCTAACGTAACGGAAGCTGAGTTGGATAAAATCAAAGAAAAAGTCCAACTTAAGTACTCTAAAGATAACGATGACGCTAACTTAGCAGACAAAAAAAGGTACACCAGCTGATAAAAACTAATAAGATTCAATCAGTCACAAAAAGATGACAAAGGAAATCTTGTCGTAACTTATACAGATGGTTCTATAGATAAAAAAACCATTATCAGAATTTGTAAATGTAGCTCAACAGTAGAGATTCCTTACTCTAATAAAGATACTAAAGAAGTTTATGTATACGGTGGAGAAGAAAACTCATTCGATATCAAATTCAAAGATGATAGCGGAAAAATTGCAAGTGCTACTGTAAAACAAGGCGGTAACAAAGACTTTGGTTCTGTTGCTGGCGAAGCAAATACCATCAATACTCAATTCGGATTTAAAGCAAATGTTATCAATGCTGAAACACCAGCAACAGCAGATGCACCAGCAGTCATTACTTACTCAGGTACTCCAGCAGCAACAGATGGTTTATCAAAAGAAAGACTAGATGCAGCAACTAAAGGAGAAAATCCAGAAGGTTTGGCTTTGGGATGGCGTTATGCAACTGCAACGGATACAGATGGTGCACTGATTGAGAATAAAAGCCGTGGGTAGCTCAACTGCAACTGACCCAGGCGCATTCCGTGTCGTGCTAAGCCACAAAAACCAAAAATATGATATTGCAACTCCGACCGAAAAAGTTACTGTAGCAGATCCAGCTAACGTAACGGAAGCTGAGTTGGATAAAATCAAAGAAAAAGTCCAACTTAAGTACTCTAAAGATAACGATGACGCTAACTTAGCAGACAAAAAAGGTACACCAGCTGATAAAACTAATAAGATTCAATCAGTCACAAAAGATGACAAAGGAAATCTTGTCGTAACTTATACAGATGGTTCTATAGATAAAAAAACCATTATCAGAATTTGTAAATGTAGCTCCAACAGTTGAACTTCCATACTCAAATCAAGATAAGAAACAAATCTATGTTTATACAGGTGAAAACACTGATTTAACATTCAAAGGTTCTGATGAAAAAGAAGTTAAAGATCTTTACCTACGTGGACCTGGAGATGTTTCATGGAATAACGCGAATAAATATGGATTTACAACAGGTAAAGTTGAGAATGGTGCGGTAACTGGCGAAGGATCAGTCTCTGATGATAAGAAAACAGCTACTATCAAGATGACTGGTGTTACAAATCTACCAGCTGGTCAGAAATGGACAAGTTTTGTTGTTTCTAATGACAACAATGATGCAGCATCAACTAGTGATTTTAGAGCATTAGATCAAAATCCAAATGCAACTAAGACTCCAGGATATGTTCAATTCATCGTTAAATCTCAAACAGATAAGTACGATATTGCAACTCCAGCTGATAAAGTTGAAGTAGCAGATCCAACTAACGTAACAGACGCTGAGTTAGATAAAATCAAAGAAAAACTTAAACTTGAGTACAACAAGGACAATGACGATGCCAATATCGCAAAAAATACTCCAGTTGATAAAGATGGTAAGATTAAATCAGTCACAAACGATGGCAAAGGAAATCTTGTAGTAACATATACAGATGGTTCAACAGATACAAAACCATTGACAGAATTTGTAACTCAAAAACCAAGTACACCAGAAACACCAACAGACGCAGATAAGAACACTCCAGTAGCGAAAGATCAAACTGTTAAACCAGGTGACAAACCAAAAGCAGAAGATTCAATTGACAACCTCAAGGATCTTCCTAAGGGTACAACAGTAGAGTTCAAGACACCAGTAGATACAACTACACCAGGTGATAAACCTGCGACAGCAGTGGTAACATACCCAGATGGTTCTAAGGAAGAAGTTCCAGTTACAGTAACTGTAAAAGATCCAAGTGCACCAGCAACAGACGCAGATAAGAACACTCCAGTAGCGAAAGATCAAACTGTTAAACCAGGTGAAAAACCAAAAGCAGAAGATTCAATTGACAACCTCAAGGATCTTCCTAAGGGTACAACAGTAGAGTTCAAGACACCAGTAGATACAACTACACCAGGTGATAAACCTGCGACAGCAGTGGTAACATACCCAGATGGTTCTAAGGATGAAGTTCCAGTTAAAGTAACTGTAAAAGATCCAAGTGCACCAGCAACAGACGCAGATAAGAACACTCCAGTAGCGAAAGATCAAACTGTTAAACCAGGTGAAAAAACCAAAAAGCAGAAGATTCAATTGACAACCTCAAGGATCTTCCTAAAGGGTACAACAGTAGAGTTCAAGACACCAGTAGATACAACTACACCAGGTGATAAACCTGCGACAGCAGTGGTAACATACCCAGATGGATCTAAGGATGAAGTTCCAGTTAAAGTAACTGTAAAAGATCCAAGTGCACCAGCAACAGACGCAGATAAGAACACTCCAGTAGCGAAAGATCAAACTGTTAAACCAGGTGACAAACCAAAAAGCAGAAGATTCAATTGACAACCTCAAGGATCTTCCTAAAGGGTACAACAGTAGAGTTCAAGACACCAGTAGATACAACTACACTCAGGTGATAAACCTGCGACAGCAGTGGTAACATACCCAGATGGTTCTAAGGAAGAAGTTCCAGTTACAGTAACTGTAAAAAGATCCAAGTGCACCAGCAACAGACGCAGATAAGAACACTCCAGTAGCGAAAGATCAAACTGTTAAACCAGGTGAAAAAAACCAAAAAGCAGAAGATTCAATTGACAACCTCAAGGATCTTCCTAAAGGGTACAACAGTAGAGTTCAAGACACCAGTAGATATAACTACACTCAGGTGATAAACCTGCGACAGCAGTGGTAACATACCCAGATGGTTCTAAGGAAGAAGTTCCAGTTACAGTAACTGTAAAAGATCCAAGTGCACCAGCAACAGACGCAGATAAGAACACTCCAGTAGCGAAAGATCAAACTGTTAAACCAGGTGAAAAACCAAAAGCAGAAGATTCAATTGACAACCTCAAGGATCTTCCTAAGGGTACAACAGTAGAGTTCAAGACACCAGTAGATACAACTACACCAGGTGATAAACCTGCGACAGCAGTGGTAACATACCCAGATGGTTCTAAGGAAGAAGTTCCAGTTACAGTAACTGTAAAAGATCCAAGTGCACCAGCAACAGACGCAGATAAGAACACTCCAGTAGCGAAAGATCAAACTGTTAAACCAGGTGAAAAACCAAAAGCAGAAGATTCAATTGACAACCTCAAGGATCTTCCTAAGGGTACAACAGTAGAGTTCAAGACACCAGTAGATACAACAACACCAGGTGAAAAACCTGCGACAGCAGTGGTAACATACCCAGATGGTTCTAAGGAAGAAGTTCCAGTTACAGTAACTGTAAAAGATCCAAGTGCACCAGCAACAGACGCAGATAAGAACACTCCAGTAGCGAAAGATCAAACTGTTAAACCAGGTGAAAAACCAAAAGCAGAAGATTCAATTGACAACCTCAAGGATCTTCCTAAGGGTACAACAGTAGAGTTCAAGACACCAGTAGATACAACTACACTCAGGTGATAAACCTGCGACAGCAGTGGTAACATACCCAGATGGTTCTAAGGATGAAGTTCCAGTTAAAGTAACTGTAAAAGATCCAAGTGCACCAGCAACAGACGCAGATAAGAACACTCCAGTAGCGAAAGATCAAACTGTTAAACCAGGTGAAAAAACCAAAAAGCAGAAGATTCAATTGACAACCTCAAGGATCTTCCTAAAGGTACAACAGTAGAGTTCAAGACACCAGTAGATACAACTACACTCAGGTGATAAACCTGCGACAGCAGTGGTAACATACCCAGATGGATCTAAGGATGAAGTTCCAGTTAAAGTAACTGTAAAAAGATCCAAGTGCACCAGCAACAGACGCAGATAAGAACACTCCAGTAGCGAAAGATCAAACTGTTAAACCAGGTGACAAACCAAAAGCAGAAGATTCAATTGACAACCTCAAGGATCTTCCTAAGGGTACAACAGTAGAGTTCAAGACACCAGTAGATACAACTACACCAGGTGATAAAACCTGCGACAGCAGTGGTAACATACCCAGATGGTTCTAAGGATGAAGTTCCAGTTAAAGTAACTGTAAAAGATCCAAGTGCACCAGCAACAGACGCAGATAAGAACACTCCAGTAGCGAAAGATCAAACTGTTAAACCAGGGTGACAAACCAAAAAGCAGAAGATTCAATTGACAACCTCAAGGATCTTCCTAAAGGGTACAACAGTAGAGTTCAAGACACCAGTAGATACAACTACATCAGGTGATAAACCTGCGACAGCAGTGGTAACATACCCAGATGGTTCTAAGGATGAAGTTCCAGTTAAAGTAACTGTAAAAGATCCAAGTGCACCAGCAACAGACGCAGATAAGAACACTCCAGTAGCGAAAGATCAAACTGTTAAACCAGGTGAAAAACCAAAAAGCAGAAGATTCAATTGACAACCTCAAGGATCTTCCTAAGGGTACAACAGTAGAGTTCAAGACACCAGTAGATACAACTACACTCAGGTGATAAACCTGCGACAGCAGTGGTAACATACCCAGATGGATCTAAGGATGAAGTTCCAGTTAAAGTAACTGTAAAAGATCCAAGTGCACCAGCAACAGACGCAGATAAGAACACTCCAGTAGCGAAAGATCAAACTGTTAAACCAGGTGACAAACCAAAAAGCAGAAGATTCAATTGACAACCTCAAGGATCTTCCTAAAGGGTACAACAGTAGAGTTCAAGACACCAGTAGATACAACTACACCAGGTGATAAACCTGCGACAGCAGTGGTAACATACCCAGATGGATCTAAGGATGAAGTTCCAGTTAAAGTAACTGTAAAAAGATCCAAGTGCACCAGCAACAGACGCAGATAAGAACACTCCAGTAGCGAAAAGATCAAACTGTTAAACCAGGTGACAAACCAAAAAGCAGAAGATTCAATTGACAACCTCAAGGATCTTCCTAAAGGGTACAACAGTAGAGTTCAAGACACCAGTAGATACAACTACACCAGGTGATAAACCTGCGACAGCAGTGGTAACATACCCAGATGGTTCTAAGGATGAAGTTCCAGTTAAAGTAACTGTAAAAGATCCAAGTGCACCAGCAACAGACGCAGATAAGAACACTCCAGTAGCGAAAGATCAAACTGTTAAAACCAGGTGACAAACCAAAAGCAGAAGATTCAATTGACAACCTCAAGGATCTTCCTAAGGGTACAACAGTAGAGTTCAAGACACCAGTAGATACAACTACACCAGGTGATAAACCTGCGACAGCAGTGGTAACATACCCAGATGGTTCTAAGGATGAAGTTCCAGTTAAAGTAACTGTAAAAGATCCAAGTGCACCAGCAACAGACGCAGATAAGAACACTCCAGTAGCGAAAGATCAAACTGTTAAACCAGGTGACAAACCAAAAGCAGAAGATTCAATTGACAACCTCAAGGATCTTCCTAAGGGTACAACAGTAGAGTTCAAGACACCAGTAGATACAACTACACTCAGGTGATAAACCTGCGACAGCAGTGGTAACATACCCAGATGGTTCTAAGGATGAAGTTCCAGTTAAAGTAACTGTAAAAGATCCAAGTGCACCAGCAACAGACGCAGATAAGAACACTCCAGTAGCGAAAGATCAAACTGTTAAACCAGGTGACAAACCAAAAGCAGAAGATTCAATTGACAACCTCAAGGATCTTCCTAAAGGGATAGCAACAGTAGAGTTCAAGACACCAGTAGATACAACTACACCAGGTGATAAACCTGCGACAGCAGTGGTAACATACCCAGATGGATCTAAGGATGAAGTACCAGTTAAAGTAACTGTAAAAGATCCAAGTGCACCAGCTACAGATGCAGATAAGAACACTCCAGCAGCGAAAGATCAAACTGTTAAACCAGGAGATAAACCATCTGCTAAAGATTCAATCGGTAATGTAGGTGATCTTCCAGAAGGAACAACAGCAGAGTTCAAGACACCAGTAGATACAACTACACCAGGTGAAAAAGATGCGACAGTAGTGGTAACATACCCAGATGGTTCTAAGGATGAAGTTCCAGTTAAAGTAACTGTAAAAGATCCAAGTGCACCAGCAACAGACGCAGATAAGAACACTCCAGTAGCGAAAGATCAAACTGTTAAACCAGGTGAAAAACCAAAAGCAGAAGATTCAATTGACAACCTCAAGGATCTTCCTAAGGGTACAACAGTAGAGTTCAAGACACCAGTAGATACAACTACACCAGGTGATAAACCTGCGACAGCAGTGGTAACATACCCAGATGGTTCTAAGGAAGAAGTTCCAGTTAAAGTAACTGTAAAAGATCCAAGTGCACCAGCAACAGACGCAGATAAGAACACTCCAGTAGCGAAAGATCAAACTGTTAAACCAGGTGAAAAACCAAAAGCAGAAGATTCAATTGACAACCTCAAGGATCTTCCTAAGGGTACAACAGTAGCCTTCAAGGATCCAGTAGATACAACAACACCAGGTGACAAATCACCAGTAGTCGTTGTAACATACCCAGATGGTTCAACAGAAGAAGTTCCAGTTAAAGTAACTGTAAAAGATCCAACTAATAAAGTCGTTAAAGATCCATCAGTAACCCCAGTTGCAGATCCAAGCAACTTAACTAACGCGGAAAAAGCTAAAGTAGCCGACGAAGTTAAGAAATCTAACCCAACAGTAACTGACGTTAAGGTTGACAAAGATGGTACAACAACTGTAACTTACCCAGATGGAACAACAGCCGTTATCCCAGCCGATAAGACAGTTAAGAAATCAGATGATAAAGCAGTTAAGGATCCATCAGTAACCCCAGTTGCAGATCCAAGCAACTTGACTGACGCGGAAAAAGCTAAAGTAGCCGACGAAGTTAAGAAATCTAACCCAACAGTAACTGACGTTAAGGTTGACAAAGATGGTACAACAACTGTAACTTACCCAGATGGAACAACAGCTGTAATTCCAGCAGATAAGACAGTTAAGAAATCAGATGATAAAGTTGTAACGGATCCATCAGTAACCCCAGTTACAGATCCAAGCAACTTGACTGATGCTGAAAAAGCTAAAGTATCGGACGAAGTTAAGAAATCAAACCCAACAGTAACTGACGTTAAAGTTGACAAAGATGGCACAACAACTGTAACTTACCCAGATGGTACAACAGCTGTAGTTCCAGCCGATAAGACAGTTAAGAAATCAGATGATAAAGCAGTTAAGGATCCATCAGTAACCCCAGTTACAGATCCAAGCAACTTGACTGATGCTGAAAAAGCTAAAGTATCGGACGAAGTTAAGAAATCAAACCCAACAGTAACTGACGTTAAGGTTGACAAAGATGGTACAACAACTGTAACTTACCCAGATGGTACAACAGCTGTAATCCCAGCAAATAAAACTGTTAAGAGATCAGTTGATAAAGAACTTAAGGATCCAGCTGTAACACCGGTTACAAATCCAAGCAACTTGACTGATGCTGAAAAAGCTAAAGTATCGGACGAAGTTAAGAAAGCTAATCCAACCGTAACTGACGTTAAGGTTGACAAAGATGGTACAACAACTGTAACTTACCCAGATGGTACAACAGCCGCTATCCCAGCCGATAAGACAGTTAAGAAATCAGATGATAAAGCAGTTAAGGATCCATCAGTAACCCCAGTTACAGATCCAAGCAACTTGACTGATGCTGAAAAAGCTAAAGTATCGGACGAAGTTAAGAAAGCTAATCCAACCGTAACTGACGTTAAGGTTGACAAAGATGGTACAACAACTGTAACTTACCCAGATGGTACAACAGCCGCTATCCCAGCCGATAAGACAGTTAAGAAATCAGATGATAAAGCAGTTAAGGATCCATCAGTAACCCCAGTTACAGATCCAAGCAACTTGACTGATGCTGAAAAAGCTAAAGTATCGGACGAAGTTAAGAAAGCTAATCCAACCGTAACTGATGTTAAGGTTGACAAAGATGGCACAACAACTGTAACTTACCCAGATGGAACAACAGCCGTTATCCCAGCCGATAAGACAGTTAAGAAATCAGATGATAAAGGTACTAAGGATCCATCAGTAACCCCAGTTACAGATCCAAGCAACTTAACTAACGCGGAAAAAGCTAAAGTAGCCGACGAAGTTAAGAAATCTAACCCAACCGTAACTGACGTTAAGGTTGACAAAGATGGTACAACAACTGTAACTTACCCAGATGGAACAACAGCCGTTATCCCAGCCGATAAGACAGTTAAGAAATCAGATGATAAAGCAGTTAAGGATCCATCAGTAACCCCAGTTACAGATCCAAGCAACTTGACTGATGCAGAAAAAGCTAAGGTAGCCGACGAAGTTAAGAAATCTAACCCAACAGCGAAAGATGTTGAAGTTGGCAAAGATGGCACAACAACTGTTACATACCCAGATGGTACAACAGCGGTTATCCCAGCAGATAAGACAGTTAAGAAATCAGATGATAAAGCAGTTAAGGATCCATCAGTAACACCAGTTACAGATCCAAGCAACTTGACTGATGCAGAAAAAGCTAAAGTATCGGACGAAGTTAAGAAATCAAACCCAACAGTAACTGACGTTAAAGTTGACAAAGATGGCACAACAACTGTAACTTACCCAGATGGTACAACAGCTGTAGTTCCAGCCGATAAGACAGTTAAGAAATCAGCTGATAAAGCAGTTAAGGATCCATCAGTAACCCCAGTTACAGATCCAAGCAACTTGACTGATGCAGAAAAAGCTAAGGTAGCCGACGAAGTTAAGAAATCTAACCCAACAGCGAAAGATGTTGAAGTTGGCAAAGATGGCACAACAACTGTTACATACCCAGATGGTACAACAGCGGTTATCCCAGCAGATAAGACAGTTAAGAAATCAGCTGATAAAGCAGTTAAGGATCCATCAGTAACACCAGTTACAGATCCAAGCAACTTGACTGATGCAGAAAAAGCTAAAGTAGCCGACGAAGTTAAGAAATCTAACCCAACAGCGAAAGATGTTGAAGTTGTAAAGATGGCACAACAACTGTTACATACCCAGATGGTACAACAGCGGTTATCCCAGCAGATAAGACAGTTAAGAAATCAGCTGATAAAGCAGTTAAGGATCCATCAGTAACACCAGTTACAGATCCAAGCAACTTGACTGATGCAGAAAAAGCTAAGGTAGCCGACGAAGTTAAGAAATCTAACCCAACAGCGAAAGATGTTGAAGTTGGCAAAGATGGCACAACAACTGTTACATACCCAGATGGTACAACAGCGGTTATCCCAGCAGATAAGACAGTTAAGAAATCAGCTGATAAAGCAGTTAAGGATCCATCAGTAACACCAGTTACAGATCCAAGCAACTTGACTGATGCAGAAAAAGCTAAGGTAGCCGACGAAGTTAAGAAATCTAACCCAACAGCGAAAGATGTTGAAGTTGGCAAAGATGGCACAACAACTGTTACATACCCAGATGGTACAACAGCGGTTATCCCAGCAGATAAGACAGTTAAGAAATCAGCTGATAAAGTCGTTAAGGATCCATCAGTAACACCAGTTACAGATCCAAGCAACTTGACTGATGCAGAAAAAGGTAAGGTAGCAGATGAAGTTAAGAAATCTAACCCAACTGCGAAAGATATCAAGGTTAACAAAGACGGATCAGTAATTGTAACCTTTGAAGATGGTACAACAGCGGTTATCCCAGCAGATAAGACAGTTAAGAAATCATCTGATAAAGTTAAGGAATCAGATGGAGTTAAGAATCCATCAGTAACTCCAGTCAAACCTGTAACTCCAGCTAAGACAGAAGTTAAGGATCCAAAACACTTGACAGACAAAGAAAAAGAAGCAGTTAAGGATAAAGTTGAAAAAGCGAACCCAGGTAAGAACGTCACAGTTGATGACCAAGGTAACGCAACCGTAACGGATCCAACAAATGGTTCTTCAGCAACTATTCCATCAAGCGACTTGGTAGAAAAAAAGCGAAAGATGCAGAAGGAGTTAAAGATCCAGAATCTAAGACACCAGTTAAAGATCCAAGCAACTTGACTGACGCCGAAAAAGCTAAGGTAGCAGAAGAAGTTAAGAAAGCTAACCCAACAGCGAAAGATATCAAGGTTAACAATGATGGATCAGTAGTTGTAACCTTTGAAGATGGTTCAGTAGCAGTCGTTCCAGCTGAAAAAGCTGTTACAGCTACAACCAAGATTCACCTGCTCAAGCACCAGCTAAGAAAGCAGGAGCGAAAGAATTGCCAAATACTGGTACAGAACAATCTAGCGCTTCACTTGCTTTAGCACTTCTTGCAGCAGCGACAGGCGGACTCCTCTTCGCTAAAAAACGTGAGGAAGAAGAGTAAAAAAGTACTCAAATAAAGCAAAACTGAGAATCTCAATTCTATGAATTTGCTAGAAAAACCGTAAGAAGAAATTCTTACGGTTTTTGATGGATAATGAGTAACTGTCCCATAACAGAGTATATTGAAAAAGTTCCAAAGTCAGTTTTGACTCTGGAACTTTTGTCATTTACAATTTTCTTGTACAACCTCAGCCCATGGCAAATAAGCTTCTAGCACCTCTCTTTTCGCGAGAGTCTCCTCATTGGGGAGATGGGTTAGAAGATAGGTGATATATTTCTCGGAATCAAGTCCATGTCGTTTGGCGGTTTCAAGCAGACTCATAATAATAGCTGTCGCCTTGGCTCCTTCAAAACTCTGTGAAAAGAGCCAGTTCTTCCGACCCATGACCAAAGACTTAATGGCTCTCTCAGCCCGATTGTTAGAGAGCACCAGATTGCCATCCTTTAGAATGGTCTTAAAAGTTTCCTCATACTTGAGACTGTAGTCAATAGCTCTTCCAAGTTTTGAACCAGACAAAACTGCTTGACTTCGACACCAGTAAAAGAAGGTTTCCATCAAAGGTTTCAACTCTTCCTGACGTTTCTTAAGACGTTCTTCAGCGCTCAATTTCTCCCATGAACTTTCTAGCCCAAACATCTGGTTGCAATAAGCCAAGCCCTTGCCTCCTAAGGACCTCTTGTCTGCCTTCTTAGGAGTCGCTTCGAAGAATTTCCGTCTCACATGTGCCCAACAACCAACCAGCTCTGCCTTTTCCAACTGGCGATAAGCACCCCACATGTCACAGTGAATGTAGCCATCATAATTTCCAAGAAACTCCTTAACCGTCAGGCCACTGCGTCGCTTGTCATGATGATAGAGGGTAATCCCCTGCTCTTCGTGCTTGCCAGATAGGAAAGTCGTCCAATAGTAAGTCAGCTGGCTATCGCTTTCTAGAACCTTGTAGGAGGTCTCGTCCGCATGAAGAATCGGCTGCTCCAAGAGCTTCTCTCGTAGAAGGTCATAAATCGCCTCAAAATAATACTGACTAGACTTGATGTGCCAGTTAGCCATTGCCTTACGGCTAATTGGCAAGCCCATCTTAGCCCAATCCTCTTCTTGGCGATAGTTAGGAACTTTTAGATTAAATTTCTGGTGAATGGTGTGGGCAATGATGGAAGCTGAGCCCAGGCTGTGCGCCAGAGGTGCCTTAGGGACAGGGGCCTTGATAATCTTATCTCCGTCATTTGCCTGACTGCACTTGAACAAGATTTCTGGCATAGGGATTACCTCGCTTAGTAATGTGTTCCTTGGCGAGAAAGTTCCCAGATTCATAGTGTCTCAGGTCAATGCCAATAAAAGCGTTGATTTGATTGGTAGTAACCGCCCCATAATAGAGTGTATTGAATCTAGAACAGGACACTAAGACTGCTAAAAATATTTCTAGAAATTAGTTTGACTTTCCTAATCGATTTGTTCATACCTTATTTCAATCTACTATAACATCTGGAGAGGACAGTCGTTGTCTCTCCATTTTTTTATATCCAGAGATAGAAGGATTTGTTGAAAAACTAAAAGATAAAACTATAAATCTCAGTAAAAATATTTACTAAAAAATTTTTAATACTGTTAAATAAGTTGTATGAATATAAAAAAATGGATAAATCTCTCATAGCAGGGCTGAAATACATCACTAGATGGATGTTTGTTCCTTTTAATTCTATTTCTTAAAAGAATTACTAAGTTTTGCGATAAGAGATGTAAAAATATTAAATTTAGTTCGTGTAATACGTTTTTAGTAAAAAGTAACTGCTAACACTTGATTTTTATAAATATAGTGATATACTAAAAACTTAAGAAAAAGTAAAAAGGAGATTACTATGAAGTTTCATTTTAATGAGCGTCAACGTTTTTCTTTACGTAAGTATAGTTTTGGTTTAGCCTCTGTTCTTTTAGGAACTGCCTTCTTTTTGAGTGGACAAGTTGCTAGTGCTGATGAGGTAAATGTTTCAGAAACATTGCTCACCTCCGTAGTATCTGTTAGTCCAGAAAGTTCAACAAGTACATCGGAATCTTCAGTACCAAGAACTTCTGAATCAAAACCTACAGTAGTAGATAAGTCTGCTCTATCACTAGAAACTGCCGATTCAAAATCAACAGTAGAAGATAAAGCTGTTGTAACACCAGAAACAACTGAAGTTTCTTCAGATTCTGAAAAACCTGTAATCGAGAGTCCAAAATCTGAAAAGTCAGAAGCACCAGCGAAAGAATCGAGTGAAGAAACGGCGAAAGCAACTGAAGTTAAAGCTGAAGTTGCTGACAAAGACGATAAGTCTACTGACAAAGCTCCAGCTGAAGTTGCTGACAAAGATGATAAGTCTACTGATAAAGCTCCAGCTGAAGCACGCCGTTCAACGCGTACACGTCGAGCTACTTCAGAAGATAAACGAGAAGTATCTAATTGGAGTGAGTTTGTTTCAGCCTTAGAGGATGAAAATGTAAGCGAAATCACTGTTAATGGTGATATCGTAGCTCAAGGTGACAATGGTAACACAGATAGCCGAAATCCTGGTTCTGTAGACCGTAAAACTACCATTAGTGCACAATCTCGTGCAGTTACTATCCAAGGTAAGGACGACAATGCTCGTCTTGAACTCTTGTCACACACCTTGGAGTTGACTGGAGCTAGCTGGGAACTAAATCTTAAAAACCTTAAGATTGCTTCAGCAAACTCTAGAGGTCCAATTGAATTATCAAGAACTAGTGGTTCAAATACAGTTACATTTGAAAATGTGACAAGTGAGGGTTCATCACTTTATGGTGGTGGTGGTAACACAAATGTTGTTATCAAAGGAAATACAACTTCAACAGTTAGTGACAGTTATCAAGCAGCAAATGGTCAAACTCAGTATGTTCAACGGAACGTGGGACAAGCTGGTAAATCAGATCAACGTCGTGAGTCAAATATTCACGATGCTAAATCTGTAACAGTTGCTGAGGGAGCTAGCTTAACGCTTAACCGTTCTTCTCAAGGGGATGCTATCACTCTTGAAAGTGGAGCTAAGGTCAGTGTAAAAGATAAAGGTAGCCTTACTATTAACATGAACACTGACAATCGATCTGAAAATGCTCGCTACCATAATGCTGGTATTTTCATGGCTGATAGTGGGACCGTAGAAACTGGCAAAGGCTCTAAGTTAGTCCTAAATACTAGTATCGGTCAAGGTATTTCAATTGGTATAAACCGTCCAGGGGATGGAGTTACCGATACGGATCGTTACGGTGGTTACGGTGCTGGTAACAATGGTCGTAAAAATGGCCCTAGCCGAGTTCTAATTGGCGAAGAAGGAACATTTGAATTTCATGGCCGTGATGGGATTATGATGGGGAATCACTCAGAACTTGTCACAGGTCAAAATTCAAAAGTTCGCTTTGAAAATAAAGGTCGTGGTGTTGCCCTTGATTTCGGAAATGATTCAAGAGTAGTCTTTGGAAAACATTCGAACAATACTTTCCATTCAGTAGGTAAAGGTAAAAATGAGGATACTAAGACACCTTCAGGTAGTTACGATGGGTACAACTATATCGGTCTGAATGAAAATGGTAAAATCTTAGTAGATGACTTTGCGACTTTCCGTGTACAAATGGATGACCGTACGTATAAGGATAAGAATGGTCACAGTTGGGATAATGACTGGGATGATGTCATTTCCCTTGATTCTAGGAATGGTCGTAAGAATGAGCCACTTTTCCAAGCGAATAAGGGTTCTATTGTAGATATTCGAGATGATAATACTAACTACTATGCTGAGTTGATCTCAGTAGCATTGGGAGCTAGTACAAACACTTATTTCCAGTTTAATAATCCGCTATATGTTTCCTTTATGAGATACACAAAATCAGATGGTACATCAGCAGGTGACATTACCGGGAAACTACCAATAACTATTCCTCAAGGGAACAATCCACAGGATATTGGCCACGGAAATATTCTTTATATCTCAAATAAATCAGAAGCTTCAGGGAACCGAGTCGAATTTAATGGTTCAACAAATAATGCAGGTGTTGGGACCTATACGGTTTTATTCCATGAACAAGGATGGTAAGGATGCACAAAGTCACAATAAACAGAGTTCTGTTTGGATGAATATCCAGGGTGGATCTATGTCCATTGCTGGTTTCCAAAATAATAGGGCACACATAGAACCTGCTAATGCCACATCTGTACCAACAGGTTCTTCGACTGGGGGAGTTGTTGCCACAGATAGGACTTATGGTATTGACCCGGTAGGTGATAACCGTCAAAAATATTTGGGTATCAAATGGTTCTAAAATCAACCCTGACTGGTGTTCATAAAAAAATGTCATCAAATATGTGTACGAAGATGGAACTCACTTAAAGTAGACAAAGACGGAACTCCAGTTAAAGATGTTATCCAGTCATCAGATTGGAAGCGTACTTTGGATGTCTCTATTGACCAAGAAGGCTTTAAAGAGATTTTAAAAATTCAAGTGTCAGCAATGGTGATGAATTCTTAGCAGCCTATAGTAAAGCGAAGTATCACATTTCTGATATTGATGGAGATAACATAGCTGATACAGGCTGGAAAGAAGACGGAACAAATTCTGGTACCTATAATTATGGTACTATCGCTTCGCCAAAAACTAAAAGGCTATAAACCAGAAATTCTATCAACTAATGTTCCAGGATTAGAAGCTGGGGCTAAAGCTGATTCAGTTTCTGTTTCATATGATTCAAGCAATGCAACAGACACACTTATTGAAGCTCAAGCAGGTAAACGCACCGTTTCAGAAACTTATTGGCGCAATATTGTAGCCAAGTCTGATTTGGGTACATACGAAACAGTCGTTGTCTATAAGAAAGTACAACAGAAAGCTATTGTCAAATACATTGATACAAGTGATAATAATAAGGAGTTAGCAAAAAACGAAGTTGAAGGTACAGCTGGTGAAGCTATTAACTACTCAACTGCAGCTAAGATTGCTGATTTTGTTAATAAGGGTTACAAGCTTGTAGAAGATGGTTTCACAAACTCAACTGCAGATCAAAAGAAATTTGATAGTGATGCATCAACAGATCAAGAATTCGTAGTTAAGTTAGCACACGATGTAACTCCAGTTGGACCAAATAACCCACATAAACCAACAGAGCCAATCAATCCAAATGATCCAAACAGTCCAAGATACCCTGCGGAAAATCAATGGAAGAAAGATGTAACGTCAACTGTTCATTATGTGGTATCAGACGGTAAGGCAACTGCCCCAGTTGACAATATTCAAAATGCACAATGGACACGTACCTTGAAACTTGATAAGGTGACAGGTAAAGTTCTTAACCCTGATGAACCATGGGCAGCGAATAAGGCTAACTATGATGCAGTTCCAACCCCAGGATTGACAGGTTACTACGCTGATAAAGGAAGTGTTGCTTCTAAGACAGTTACTCAAGAAAATCTTGAAGAAACTGTTACTTACAGACCACTTGGAAACTTGGTTCCAAACCAGAGAAACCAAACGATCCAAACTTCCCATCAACACCAGAAGTGAAGTATCCAAATGATCCGACAGATCCAACGAAACCAGGTAAACCAATTGTTCCAGATGTACCAGGCTACAAACCATACTTGCCAGATCCAAAAGATCCAAGTAAACCAGGTCAACCAATCCAACCAGGAACACCTGTAACACCTGATAAACCAGGGGAAGATACGCCGATCATCTATGTACCAAAAACTAATGATGTGACGCAACCAACAAAACAAACTGTTAAGTACACAAGTACAGATGGTAAAGCTCAGGTACCTTCAGATAAGATTCAAAATGACTATACTTTCACAGGTAAGAAGAATCAAGCTGATGGTACAACAACATGGACTGAAAACAGTCATACTTACGGTAGGGAAAGTGTTCCAGTAGTTTCTGGTTACTACGCTGACAAGTCTGAAGCAGGTAGTAAAACAGTCACTCCAACCAATCCTAATGCTGAAGATGTTGTAACTTATAAACCACTTGGTAAGATTATTCAAGTAGATGAATCAGGAAATGTTATTCCAGGTTCAGTATCTAAGACTTATGAAAATAACCCATTGAATCCTAAAGAAGCAGCAGAAACTAAAATTCCAGATGCACCAACAGGATATGTGATTAAGGAGGAACAACCACAAGCATGGGGTTACAATATTGTTGATAAAACTATTGAACCAAATGATGAAAGTGATCCAGATCGAATTTCACAAGATACGAAGATTGTTTATGTTAAGGCAGACCAAAAAGCAGTGATCAAGTACGTTGATCAAACAACTGGTCAAACCCTTGCCAATGATCAAGTCGGTGGTAAATCAGGTGAGGCAATCAATTACTCAACTGCGGACAAGATCAAGTATTATGAAGATCGTGGCTATGTTCTTGTAAGCGATGAATTCCCAGCAGGAGCTCACTTCGATACCGATGCATCAGTAGATCAAACCTGGACAGTAACCTTGAAACACGGTGAAACTCCAGTTGGACCAAACGATCCACATAACCCAACAGATCCAATCAATCCAAATGATCCAAACAGTCCTAAGTACCCAGCGACAGATCAATGGAAGAAAGATGTCACATCTACTGTTAAGTATGTGGTATCAGATGGTAAGGTAGCAGCCCCAGCAGATCATGTTGAAAACGCGACATGGACACGTACCCTTACCTTGGATAAAGTCACAGGTAAAGAACTTTCAGCGACACCATGGGCATCAGATAAGACAGCCTACGCTGCAGTTCCAACACCAGGTTTGACAGGATACTACGCTGATAAAGCAAGTGTTGCTTCTAAGACAGTCACTCAAGAAAATCTTGAAGAAACTGTAACTTACAACCACTTGGAAACTTGGTTCCAAAACCAGAAACACCAAATGATCCAAACTTCCCATCAACACCAGGTGTTAAATATCCGAACGATCCAACGGATCCAACGAAACCAGGTCAACCAGTTGTTCCTGATGTACCAGGTTATGAACCACACCTTCCAGATCCAAACGATCCAACGAAACCAGGTCAACCAGTAGAACCAGGAACACCTGTAACACCTGATAAACCAGGGGAAGATACGCCAATCATCTATGTACCAAAAACAAATGATGTGACGCAACCAACTAAACAAACGGTAACGTTTGAAGGAGCAGGAACAGCTACTCCAGCTGATAAGGTTCAAGATAACTTCACCTTTACTGGTAAACAAAAAAATGGTACGACAACATGGGATCAACCTAATCACACTTATGGTAAAGAAACAGTTCCAGTAGTTAAAGGTTACTACGCTGATAAGAAGGAAGCTGGATCTAAGACAGTTACTCCAGATCAACCAGAAGTTACGGATAAGGTTACTTATAAACCACTTGGTAAGATCATTCCAGTTGATCCAGAAGGAAACCCAATTCCTAAAGCACCAACTCCACAGTACAACAATGATCCACAAGATCCAACTAAGGGTGGCGAGACTCCAACTCCAGTTATCCCAGGTTATGTGACAGATACACCAAGTGTAACACCTAATGACCCAGGATCTGATACACCTGTTGTCTACCGTAAGGCGGAACAAAAAGCTATTATCAAGTACGTTGACCAAACAACAGGTCAAACCCTTGCCAATGATCAAGTCGGTGGTAAATCAGGTGAGGCAATCAACTACTCAACTGCGGACAAGATCAAGTATTATGAAGATCGTGGCTATGTTCTTGTAAGCGATGAATTCCCAGCAGGAGTTCACTTCGATACCGATGCATCAGTAGATCAAACCTGGACAGTAACCTTGAAACATGGTGAAACTCCAGTTGGACCAAACGATCCACATAATCCAACAGATCCAATCAATCCAAATGATCCAAACAGTCCTAAATACCCAGCGACAGATCAATGGAAGAAAGATGTAATGTCAACTGTTCATTATGTAGGTGCAGGTAGTCAAACACCAGCAGACAATGTTCAAAATGCACAATGGACACGTACCTTAAAACTTGATAAAGTTACAGGTAAAGTTCTTAACCCTGATGAAGCATGGACAACTAATAAGACTAACTATGATGCAGTTCCAACGCCAAGTGTTACTGGATACTATGCGGATAAAGCAAGTGTTGCTTCTAAGACAGTCACTCAAGAAAATCTCGAAGAAACTGTAACTTACAAACCACTTGGAAACTTGGTTCCAAAACCAGAGACACCAAACGATCCAAACTTCCCATCAACACCAGAAGTGAAGTATCCAAATGATCCAACGGATCCAACGAAACCAGGTCAACCAGTTGTTCCTAATGTACCAGGCTACAAACCATACTTGCCAGATCCAAAAGATCCAAGCAAACCAGGTAACCAGTAGAACCAGGAAAACCAATCACTCCTGAAAACCCAGGTGACGACACACCAATTATCTACGTACCAATCGTAAATGATGTGAAGAAACCAACTAAACAAACAGTTAAGTTTGAAGGAGCAGGCGATAAGACTCCAGCCGACAACGTCCAAGACGACTTCACATTCACTGGTAAAGTAAACAAAGCTGATGGAAGTACAACATGGACTGAGAAGAGCCATACTTACGGTAAGGTATCTGTACCAGTAATTCCAGGTTACTACGCTGATAAGACAGAAGCTGGTGGTAAGACAGTTACTCCAGAAAATCCTGAAGCAACAGATACAGTAACCTACAAACCACTTGGAAACTTGGTTCCAAAACCAGGAACACCAGACGATCCAAACTTCCCATCAACACCAAAAGTGAAGTATCCAAATGATCCAACAGATCCAGGTAAACCAGGTAAACCAGTTGTTCCAGACGTACCAGGCTACAAACCATACTTGCCAGATCCAAAAGATCCAAGCAAACCAGGTAAACCAGTAGAACCAGGAAAACCAATCACTCCTGAAAACCCAGGTGACGACACACCAATCATCTACGTACCAATCGTAAATGATGTGAAGAAACCAACTAAACAAACAGTTAAGTTTGAAGGAGCAGGCGATAAGACTCCAGGAGACAATGTCCAAGATGACTTTACATTTACTGGTAAAGAAAACAAAGCTTCTGGAACTACAACATGGACTGAGAAGAGCCATACTTACGGTAAGGTATCTGTACCAGTAATTCCAGGTTACTACGCTGATAAGACAGAAGCTGGTGGTAAGACAGTTACTCCAGAAAATCCTGAAGCAACAGATACAGTAACCTACAAACCACTTGGAAACTTGGTTCCAAAACCAGGAACACCAGATGATCCAAACTTCCCATCAACACCAAAAGTGAAGTATCCAAATGATCCAACAGATCCAGGTAAACCAGGTAAACCAGTTGTTCCAGACGTACCAGGCTACAAACCATACTTGCCAGATCCAAAAGATCCAAGCAAACCAGGTCAACCAGTAGAACCAGGTAAGGAGCTTCCAAACCTTCCAACAAACCCAGGTGAAGACACACCAATCATCTACGTACCAATCGTAAATGATGTGAAGAAACTAACTAAACAAACAGTTAAGTTTGAAGGAGCAGGCGATAAGACTCCAGGAGACAAGGTCCAAGACGACTTCACATTCACTGGTAAAGTAAACAAAGCTGATGGAACTACAACATGGACTGAGAAGAGCCATACTTACGGTAAGGTATCTGTACCAGTAATTCCAGGTTACTACGCTGATAAGACAGAAGCTGGTGGTAAGACAGTTACTCCAGAAAATCCTGAAGCAACAGATACAGTAACCTACAAACCACTTGGAAACTTGGTTCCAAAACCAGGAACACCAGACGATCCAAACTTCCCATCAACACCAAAAGTGAAGTATCCAAATGATCCAACAGATCCAGGTAAACCAGGAAAACCAGTTGTTCCAGACGTACCAGGCTACAAACCATACTTGCCAGATCCAAAAGATCCAAGCAAACCAGGTCAACCAGTCGAACCAGGAAAACCAATCACTCCTGAAAACCCAGGTGACGACACCAATCATCTACGTACCAATCGTAAATGATGTGAAGAAACCAACTAAACAAACAGTTAAGTTTGAAGGAGCAGGCGATAAGACTCCAGGAGACAATGTCCAAGATGACTTTACATTTACTGGTAAAGTAAACAAAGCTTCTGGAACTACAACATGGACTGAGAAGAGCCATACTTACGGTAAAGGTATCTGTACCAGTAATTCCAGGTTACTACGCTGATAAGACAGAAGCTGGTGGTAAGACAGTTACTCCAGAAAATCCTGAAGCAACAGATACAGTAACCTACAAACCACTTGG
>BNJU01005815.1_pt1 | contig 148995 bp, 177 predicted proteins | sample 8539281 | NCBI WGS metagenome assembly BNJU01 (sample SAMD00202456, study PRJDB9452) | human saliva metagenome | isolation source: human saliva | place: Japan | reverse complement strand
AATCCCTTTCTATAAGCTTTCTATCATAAGATCCTTCATAAACAGTATTCCTACAATATTATCTGCTTCATCTTCATATACAGGTATTCTCGAGTATACTCACTTCCTCTTTTTTCAAACAGTTCATCTACTGAAATATTTTTATCAATAAGAAATACCTTTGTTCTGGGAATCATTATTTCTTGCAACCTTTTCATCAAATTCAATATATTTTCTATCATTTCCTTTTCAACTTCGTTAATAATTCCATGTTCCTTCCTACTTCCACAAGTGAGACGCAATTCTTCCTTTGACACTCTTTTCTTCAATATTATCTTCCTTCATTTTTAACACTGTCAATATTACATTCGTTGAAAATGTCAGAAACTTGACAAAAGGCGAGAATATTTTTTTGAAACCATAACAATTATTCCCACTGATGCAAGAGCTGTCTTTTCTGACGATCTCAATGCTATTCTTTGGGAATCAGCTCACCAAAAACTAAAGTTATATACGATAGCAAAAAGTTATTAAAATCATTGAAATATGACTACTATAAGGGATTTTTAATTTCCCAAGATATATTGACAGATATTGTGAAAGTCCTGTTGCCGCTGAAGCTGAAGCAAAAACTTGCAAGTGTTATCCCAACTTGAATTGTTGATAAAAACTTACTTGGCTCCTTCATTAGGTTTTCCAACATTATCGCCTTTTTATTTCCTTCTTCCACCAATATTTTCAGTTTATTTCTATTTATTGAAAACTATTGCCATTTCAGCACTCGAAAAAGGCATTTATTCCTGTTAACACTATTATTATAATAAACTGCAAATCAGGCTGCCCCGGTTATTGTTTCCACTTTAAATTATTCCTCCTAAATGTGTGTTATTTTATTATTATACCACCTATTATATCACACTTTTTCTTTTTGTTTTCTTAGAGCCTGAACTGTTTAAAGTTCAAGCTCTTCAGTATTTAAATTATTTCATCATCCCAAGATATGCGGCACCTAAAATACCTGCATCATTTCCAAGCTGAGCCTGAACTATCTTTAAATTTTCCAGGCATGAAGGCAATGAATACTGCTTAAGTTTTTCATTTATTGCATTGAAAAGGATATCCCCTGCAAGTGCAACTCCTCCTCCAACTACGATTATTTCAGGATCAAGGACATTTAACAGATTTCCCATTCCAAGTGCAATGTACTCAGCTTCATAGTCAACCAGCTTAAGTGCAAATTCGTCTCCTTCCTTTGCTACATCAAAGATATCTTTTGCTTCTATTTCTCTTCCTTTAACTCTTTCATAAAGTTTATTTGTTTTATTTACAGCAAGTCTGCTCTGTGCTTCCCTTATTAATCCAGTAGCTGAAGCGTATGCTTCCCAGCATCCGTCCTGACCGCATCCACAAAGCTTTCCATTTCTTTCAACTTTTGTATGTCCGACTTCTCCGCCTCCACCGTTTTTACCGCTTCATAAAGCTTTCCATCTACTATTATTCCGCCACCAATTCCTGTTCCAATTGCGAAGACCAAGAACATTTTTGTATCCTTGTGCAGGCACCTTTCCACATTTCTCCAAGTGTTATGACATTTACATCATTATCTACTTTTACCTGCTTGTTCAGATGCTTTTCAAATTCTCCTGCCAGGTCAGCTTCCTTAGGCCATGGGAAATTAGCCCAGAATTTTACTATTCTTTCGTTTACTACAGGTCCTGGAACTCTATTCCTACTCCTTTTACATCTACTTCAAAATTGATGTTGCTTCCTTTTACCTGTTCCAATAAAATTTTTAGACAATCTTTCAACTGTTTTTTCAAACCCTTCCATTGAATCTGTCTTTACTATTGTTGTAAAAATAATATTTCCTGCCTCATCAACAAGCCCTATCTTAGTATTTGTCTCCCCTAAGTCTATCCCTACATAATAATTCATACTTTTCCTCCTATTGATATTTATTTATAATATTTTTCTTTTTATTATTTAGTTTACCCTATTTATTGTAATTTTTTTCAATATTATATTTTTATTCTGTTTATTTTCAGGCTTTCTAAAAAGGGAATTGCATAAAATACAATATTTTGATATAATAAAATTACCTTAAGGTAGACCCCAAAAGGGTACTTATAAATGGTTAAATAAAATTTGGGATAAAAAGACTGGATTACTTCAGTCTTTTTGTTATAATTTTTTCAAGCGAGTTTCCCAAAACTCGTAACCATTTATAAGGAGGTGTACTATGCGTACTTTTCTTATTGTTTTAGTAGTTTTCCTACTGATTCAAAAGAATTTGTACTAATTAGTACCCTCATACCCTTAGGGGTATCAATAAGCTTTTACAGGGCCTATTTTTATTGCCATTAGCCGAAAAACATTTTTTGGACTGGTCTATTAAAATTATCTATTCAATTTTAATTTCAAAGCTCATAACTACCCAAATTTTGTTTTATTTCTATTATTTTCTGTATCCAGATGTTTAATATCTCAGTACGACTAAATAAAAAGAGCAGTCATTAAACTGCCCTTTAAATTATTTTTAAAAATGTTAACATTAATCCGATAGGTGTCAGTCCCTATATCTCCTACCTCAAATATATGAGGGCGACGGTATGACATTCTCCGTCCTCGTTATTATTTTTATCTCTTTTTGTAAAAGCTGTTTTTGATTCAACATTTTTCAACCTTATCCTATTCATATACATAGTGTTTTTCATTTCTGTTTTAATCACAATATACGGTATATTTTTGATACTATATTTCAACAAATTTTTATTCAAATATTTCTAGGCACCGAAAAATCCTTTTTCAATTATTTTATCTCTAAAAATCTCTGTCTAAATGCATGCAATATATACTTTTTCTTTTTCAGGTGAAATTTTTTTCTTCCAAATCAAATATATTTCCATGAGAAGGATTTTTACTTTTATAGCTACATGTATCCTGATATATTTCCTTTATTTCTCCTTCAAAAATATTTTTCAGTATTTTTCCGGTATATCTACAGCGTCTCCACTATAATATATTGTTTCTTCAGGAAAATTATTTCATATCCGTAGCATACCATATCATCCACATGTCTAACTTCTACATGATTATTTTTATCTGTGAAATTTCAGGTAACATATTTTTATAAATATAGAAAATTTTCTCTATTCCTACCACTTTTAAGTATTCTTTTATTTTTCCGTAGGATGAACTATATAGGAACTTTTATTCATTTTAAATATAGATACGATATTAAAGAACCCAGACTTCCCACATGATCACAGTGGAAATGAGTTACTAATATAAATATTTTTTTACTTTCTTTCATTTCTTTTAAGTCCCATATTTTTCTTAAAAACGCTTTTCCCCACAGTCTATAAGATAAAAAATCGTCATTGTGTGTAAAAATGCACTCGTATTATCAAATGGTGGATAAAAAGCTGAACCAATACCTAGAAATTTTAATTTTTCAATATAATTCACCTCTATTCTTTATTCCTGAGCTTATAAAACTATTAATAAATTTTTCTGTAAAATAAAGAATATTACTATTAACGGAAATATTATTATAAAAGTAGCTGCACTGACATTTTGCCCATTGCATAGTTAGCTTCCTTTGATTTAGCAAATAATGCCAATCCCACTGTCAATGTTCTATTTTGTGTTGAATTTGTAACAATTAATGGCCATAAATAATTATTCCAGTGATAGCTTATTGAAACCACTCCAAATGACAGATATGCAGGTTTTGCGCAAGGCATATATATTTTCCATATTATCTGCCATGTATTTGCTCCATCTATTCTTGCTGCTTCTGATAGAGATTTAGGTATTGTTTTTAAAATGCTGTCTTAATAAAAATATTCCAAAAGCTGTACCCTAAAAAGGGAATCATAATTCCTAGTTTAGTATTAATAAGGTTCAAGTCTTTCAAAGTCATAAAATTAGGTGTAATTAATACATCATTAGGTATTATTATTTGCATAAATATTACAATAAATACATATTTTGCCATTTTAAATCCATAACAGCAAGAGCATATGCTGCCATAGTGGATGTGAAATATCTGAATTATAAAAAGTGTAACCGTAACTAGTATCAAAAGTATTTATATAATATGTCTTAAAAGGGACTGCATTCCATACATATACTATATTCTTTTAATGTAAATCCTGTTTTAGAAATACGACATACTGAAAGATGGTTCTCGTAAAGCAGTTCCCTATCATCCATATTAAAGGAATCAACCATATAAAAGCTATAACAAAGGCTGTTGTAATTACTGAATCTGTTCCTTTTCTTATTATATTCATTTTTACCTTCCTATTCTTAATTTTGATATAACATCTATCTACAGTAAATATAAAATTTTCTGAGAGTTAGTTATAGTAAGCTTCTCTATCCTGTTTAAAAATCTTGGCAGGGAGACAAATAAAGTAAAAATAACATTATTACAGTTAAAGCCGAAGATTTACCATAGTTAAAGTTAGTGAATCCTTTGCTGATAAATATAATACAACAGTAAAAGTACTCGCATTATTTGGAGCTCCTTCTGTCATTATAACTATATGGTCGACTAATTTTAAAACAGTTTGTCAATGCTACAGTTGAAACAAATATCATCGTTGGTTTCAATAATGGCAATGTAATATTTTTAAGCATTACCCAGAATCCTGCTCCATCTATTCTTGCTGATTCAAATAAATCTTCTGATATTCCCTGTAATCCAGCTAAAAAGAAAATCATCAGATATCCTGATTCTTTCCATACGTACATTATTGCCATAAAGGGAAGAACTGTATTCTTATTCGACAGTACATTTAGAGGTTTTATTCCAAAATGTGACAACCACTGATCTAATAATCCATTTTTCCCATATATATAAACATCCATATACTTGCCACTGCTATCATCGGCATGACTACAGGATAAAATATATTGTTCTCAAGATACCAACTGCTCTGCTTTACGATTTACCAGAAATGCCAAAGCCAGTCCCTAAAAATCATAGAAGGTACTAACTGTTATAACTGAAAAAGAATATTGTATTAAACATTACTTTCCAGAAAAGTTCACTTTAAATAAGCTCATATAATTTTCAAAACCAATCCACCTTGGAGATTTCATTCCAAGATTATATTTGGTAAAAACTTAAATAAAAACTCTTAAATACTGGTAAAACTGTGAAACTCATCATAAATATTAACGATGGTAGCAACAAAAGAAACTCTGTTATATTTTCTTTCAATTTTTCTGCTTAATTTTATGTCATTCTTTTCTCCTTATTAATAAAACACTAATTAAAAATCTTTCAATACTTCCGTTGCTTCTTTCTGTGCATTATCTAGGGCATCTTTAGCTGATTTTTCTCCTGTTATTGCAGATTGAATATTGTCATTTAATATTCTCCATATTTCTGCAGCATTATATGTTTGTCAATTCAGGTTTAGCAAATTTCAATTGTTCATATGCCACTTTTGCTTGAGGTCTTTCAGCATAATATTTTTCATTATTTCTGTCTCAAATGCACTTTTTCTTGTTGGAACATATCCTGTATCTATACTCCATTGTGCCGCTCTTTCAGCTGTTGTCAGATATTTAATAAATTTCCATGCTGCCTTCTGTTTTTCTTTTGATATTCCTGAAGAAATATAAAAATTTCCTCCTCCTGTCGGAGCACCTTTTCTTTTGTGTCCAGGAAGGAATGCAACACCATAATTAAATTTTGCATTTTTAGTATGTTAGATAAATTTCCAGTTGTATGATAAATCATAGCAACTTCTCCTGCTAAAAATTGAGCAGGTAAATCAGTCCATTGTACAATTCCTTCAGCCATAACTTTATCTTTTTTCTGTAAATCAATCCAGAACTGTAATGCTTCTATATTTTCAGGAGTATTGAAAAATACTTTTTTTCCATCTTCACTCATAAGATTTTTTCCATCTGAACTATTCTGTAATGCAAATCCTGTAAAAGCCCATTGAGCTGAACCTGAATTTAAGGCTATTCCAACTCCTTTTTCTCTTATCAGTAGTAACTTTTTGCCATTTCAACTAATTCTTCCCATGTTTCAGGAGCTTTTTCTGGATCTAATCCTGCTTCCTTAAATGCATCCTTATTGTAAAATAAAACCATTGTACTTCTTTGAAATGAATTGAATATATTTTTCCATTAACATAAGAATCTTCCATAAAAGCTTTCCAAAAAATCACTTATATATTTCTTTCCTTCTTCTCCGTCTTCAGCTATTAATTCATCAAGAGGCATAGCCATTTCACTTGAAGCCATTGTAGATCTCTGAGTGGCTAAACTTACAACAAATCAGGTGGATTACCTCCTTGAGCTGCTGTTTGAATTTCTTTTGTTACAGTATCATCGTAATTTCCTGTATAAACAGCTTCCAACTTCTATATCAGGATTTTCTGCGTTAAAAATCTTTTGTAAGCTGTTCAACAAGTTTTGCAACAGGTCTCCTACATTTACAGGGTAATAAAATACTAATTTAATCTTACCATCTCTTCTTTATTACTCCCACAACCTATAATAAATAAAAACAAACTTAAAAATAACAGAATAACAAAATTTTTCATTTTATCCTCTCCTTTATTTAGATATAAGTTACAATAATTTCTTTAAGATTTTTCCTCCTTTCTTTTTGATTAATTATTTTTACACTTTTTCTTTCAATAATCTTTTCCTGGAATTTCTTCAGAATTTTCTTCGATTCCATTCATCATGTTAATTAATTTTTCGTAAACTCTTTCTGATATTTTCTTGTAGTCTAATGCCAAAGTTGTCAAAGCTGGATAAAATTCTGATATTGGAATATTATCAGCCCTAAAACTGAAACTTCATCCGAATCATAATATTTAACTCATTTAGAGCTTTTTAACACAGCTATAGCTTTCTCATCTCCTGATACAAAGAATGCTTCAGGAAGCATTCTTTATGTATATTTCTTTTTACCTAAAACCTATAAATTTTCTTTTGATTATTCATTTTTCAACAATGGTTAAATTTCTTCTATAGATTTATTATTTTTTATATGCTTCATTATTCCATTTTTCTTTCCAATATTCATCGGTGTTGGATTTGCTGTAATAAAAGTTATTTTCAATTTTTCTAAAAAGATATTCAGTGGCTTTGAATACCGAGTTAAAATCATCATTTGATACATATACATTGTCCTCTGAATAACTTTTTCCAACAACAATAAAAGGTATTTTTCTTCTTTCAAAATATGTACTCTTTTTATCGTTCTCTTTTTCATAAAATATAATAGCACCATCAATAAAAAGTACTAGATGTATTCAATAGAGAATTTTTCAATTCCTTGTCATCATAATATTGTTCCATAAATATTGAAACATTTCTATTTTTGTTATAGGCAAATATCTCACTAACGAATATCCGCCCAAATAGTTGCAGTATGCCCTTATTTCTTCTAACAGATACCAGTATATTTTTCATTTTTCTTGTACTTAAATGCATATAAATTGGGTTTTTATATCCCAATTCTTTAATTTTTATCTTCACAATTTTTCTTGTGCTGACATTTCTGCTTTCATTTATAACTCTGGAAATAGTTTGAGTTGAAACCCCAGCATTCTTTTGCAACATCCTTGATTGTTATATTTTTCATTGTATCTTCCTCCCATTCATAATGTTACCGTTAACAATTATATTTTACCCTGAAAAAAATTAATTTGTCAATATATATAAAATGTGAATAATCATTAACTCTTTTATTTCTCTTATTCATTTTTCAAATACAGCATTTGTTTTTCCCCTATTCAAAATATTTTAATTATAAGCTATAATTAAAAAGTATATTAAGGATTTTTCACTTCAAAAATCACTAATGGAAGGAGGAAACAAATGAATACAAATTTAGACAAAGAAATGGCGAAAGTTGTAAAAGAAAACAGTGTTCGTAAAAAACCTTTTAAATCTCAAATCCCACATGCGTTAGTTTTAATCGCTCTATTAATTGGACTCTGGTTTCTATTTAAATGATGCAAAAATTAGTAAAAATACTTGATATTCGGTGTTGCTTTTGGAATGATTCTGCAACGTTCAAGATTCTGTTTTTACTGCCGCATTCAGAGACCCTGTTATTACAGGAAGTACTTCTCTTACAAGAGCCGCATTTTTAGCTGTTGCAGTTGGAACTATCGGATTCTCAGCTTTAAGCCTTTACTCTATCTCAACTGGTGGAAAACCTCTTGCAACTGATTCTGTTGCACCTTTATCAATACTGACTATTATCGGTGGTGTTATGTTCGGTATCGGTATGGTTACAGCTGGTGGATGTGCTCAGGAACTTTAATGAGAGTTGGGAAGGGTTCCAATTACAATGGGTCGCTCTATTGTGCTTCATGTTGGGATCGGTAGCCGGGGCTTGGGTAATGGGATTCCTAGCACCACTTGGTAAAGCAAATATCAAAGTTTATCTTCCTGATCATCTCGGATGGGCAGTGCATTAATATTCAATTTGCATTAATAGTAATAGTATACGTTCTTGCCATTAAATGGCAAAGATTTAGTTAAACATATTTTTGAAGAAAAATTCTTAAATAAATTTTTAGGAGGAAAACTAATGAAAAGAATACAAATTAGATTGTATAGGAGAAGCTTGTCCAGTACCTTTAATAAAAGCTCAAAAAGAAAAATGGAAACAATGGAAGTAGGAGATATAGTTATAATAAATGTAGACCATTCATGTGCTATAAAAAAATATTTCTGAATGGGCTAGATCAGACAGGATATGCTCTGCAGAGTTGAAGAAGTTGACGATGGAGAATGGAACATCATAGTTGAAAAGTAAATAATATTGTAGGAATATCTCAACAGAGATATAAATAAGTTAATCTTTCGGAATAAATTAACTTACATAAAAATATACTGTAAAAGGAGAACAGTAATGGAATTTTTAACAAAATTAGCCAAAACGAAATATATAAAAAAATAATGAAAAAAACCTTTATCGTATAATACAGGAGCTGTATTGTTGGTATTACGGCAACTATTTATCTGGCAGTCTTTAAAAAGGCATGGAGTGTTTCAGGACCCTATTACTGCATGGGGAGCTAAAATATTTCAGGTAGCAGGACTTAATCCTGTTTCATGGCCTTATTTTATAAAGAGTTCCGGATTAAAAAGGCAATCATGATACCTATTTTATCAAATAGTGGTTCTGTATGTAATATAGGAGTCATTCTTGGTGCCACATTGGCAACTTTACTTGCTTCAGAATTTAAAATCAAAATAAAAAGGAAAAACAGCTTTTTGGTGCTGTCCTTGGAGTGATTTTTAATGGGAGCAGGAGCAAGACTTGCTTCAGGATGTAATATTGCCGCTTTCTTTTCTGCACTGTCACATTGTCATTGACAGGTTGGTTTTACGGGTTATCTGCCTTTTGCAGGTGCCTTCATAGGAAGTAAAATACTTTTTAAACTATATTATAAAGGGAATAATTTTGATATAATTATTCTTACAGAGGAGAGAACTTAAATGAATTTTAGAAATAAACTTCTTTCAGTAATGATTATTGCTATTTTAGGATTGATTATATCATGCGGAAAAATGCAATCAAAGAAATCAAAACTGAAGAATTATTAAAAAATATTGATAATTCCAGCTATGTTATTATAGACACTAGAAGAGATAGTCTCTATAACGGGTTTAAGGATAAGAATGCTAAACGTGGAGGACATATTAAAATGCAATCCAGTTTACTGCGGCATGGTTAAACCATATTGAAGATGGTAAATTTGAAACTTATGCAGCCGGTAAAGGAATTACAAAAAGATAAAAACTCTTGTTATATACGACACAGATAACGAAAGTTTAAACAGTGTTGCTGGAGAATTTGCCGCAAGAGGATATAAAAGTAAGAACTTATAAAGATTTTGTAAATTATGCAAATGATGAAAAATCCAATGGAGTCTTTTTCCAAACTTCCAGTACAGCGTTTCACTCAATGGGTAAATTCTGTTATGAATAGAGAAAACCTGAAACTTATACAAATGATAAATTTATGTTATTTGAAGTTTCATGGGGACCATTGGAAAAAGTAAAGGTTATGCTCAACATATAACTGGAGCTTACCACTTTGATACTGACTGGATTGAAAATGGACCGGTATGGAACCTAAGCGATCCAAAAGTTATTGAAGCTAATCTGTTGAAAAATGGTATTACCAAAGATAAAACCATCATTCTTTACTCTGCTGAAAACCAGCTTGCCGCATATCGTGTATTCTGGGCATTAAAATGGGCAGGAGTAACAGATGTAAGAGTTCTTGACGGTAACCTGGCTACATGGATGGATGCCGGATTCCATACGGAAACTAAGGTAAATACACCTACACCTGAAACTAATTTTGGTGGTACTATACCTGCTGATACCAGCATTACTATATCAACTCCTGAGGAAGCAATGGAAATGCAGAAAAATGGATTAAAACTTATAAGTAACCGTTCATGGGATGAATATACTGGAAAAGTAAGTGGATACGACTACATTCCTGGTAAAGGGGAACCTCAAGGTGCAATCTGGGGATTTGCCGGAACTGATTCATCAAATGTGGCTGATTACTATGATCCGGATGGAACTTTACGTAACCCAAATGAAATATTCGCATTGTGGAAAACTCAGAATATTAACGAAGGAGACAAACTTGCATTCTACTGTGGAACAGGATGGCGTGCAACTGTACCTTGGTTCATGACCATAATGGCAGGATGGAAAGACACTTACATATATGACGGTGGATGGAATGCATGGCAAATGGATTCTAAATTTCTGTACAAAAAGGAGCACCAAACAATATGCAGAAACCTGATTCTAAAAATGATTATGGAGCAGGTGTAAAGAAAAAGGAGCTTCATGTAAAGCTTTAATATTTTAATTTTAACCCTAACTTTTTAATTTAGAATATTTTAGGCTTATATATAATTAGTAATAAATAGACTATTTCAAATTTATATAGTATAATACACGTATAAATTTAGAAATAGTCTTTAATTTATTTTTAGAAAAGGAAAAAGTTATGATTAAAATAGATTGCCTTGGATACAGCTGTCCTATTCCTGTAATAAAATTAAAGCAGAAACATTCCCTCATTATGGAAGGAGAGAAAATTCTTCTTGTTACAGACCACAACCTTGCTGTAGAAAAATATTGAATATTACTGTAATTTAAATAAATTTAAATGCTCTTCAGAAGAAGTCATAGATGGTGTGTGGAAATCACCATTAGCAAATAATTTTCTTTATATTTTTTTCCATATAGGAAATTACCCTTTTCACTCCCACCTGTATGGGAATTTCTTTTTATCATGCTTATATTCTGAGTTATCGAGATTTTCTCAACATCTACGATTTTTACTTCCTTATGGTAAAGTTCTTTTTTTATTGTAGAATAAGGCAGAAATGCCATCCCATATCCGTTAATGATGCAGGATTTTATTGCATCCACACTTTCCAGGTTATATGTAAACTTATAATTTTTCAAAAATTATTGATAAATTTTGTTACAACTTTTACGACCTCATTTTTCTCCTGACATTTTTTTATAAGGTCATATTTACTTTAGTTCCTTTTACTTTTATTGAATCAGAAATGAACCCAAAAATATTTGATGCAACGAGCACAATTTTTCTTCAAATATTTTTTCCCTGCCAAAGTTTCATTGTTATTGATATTTTCCGTTACAAAACCTATATCACATCTTTCCCTTTAGAAGTTCTTCCTCTATGACAGAACTGCTCTCCCTGCTGTTCAGCTCCACCGAAACATTGGGATAATGCTTTTTCAAATGATAAACGACACATGGAAGGGAATAATTACATATTGTAGATACTGCAGATATTTTTATTTTCATTGAATTATTTTTGTATCTTCTATTTCTTCCCTCATTTCATCCAGACACTCCTCAAACATTGAAAAATACTTATATACGATTCTTCCTTCTTTTGTCAGTTCAATACCTTTGTTACTTCGAGTAAAACAACTTTGCATTAAACTCTTTTTCAAGCTTCTTCAGTTGCTGAGATAATGCCGGCTGGGAAATGAATAATTCGTTTGCAGCCTTTGAGATACTCACCTGTTTCAACTACTTTTAAAAACAGGTTATAAACATCATTTATCATAGTTAACTCCCTTCGCACACTTTTTATTTTGTAATCAAAATTTTTACTAAAAATCCCATTATTTTTTTCGTTTATATGATTAATCATTTATATTATAAACCAAAAAGATTTTTACAATATCAGATTTTTTTATAATTTCTGTTATTATATTTGATAAATCGTATATAATATGTTATTATTTTACCTATCAATATTTACAATAAACAAGGAGGTTTTTAATGAGAAGTTTATCAGGTATTCAGCCTAGCGGTATCCTACATATAGGAAAATTATTTTTGGAGCAATAAAACAGTTTGTGGAACTTCAGGATCAGTATGAAGGTTTCTACTTTCTTGCTAATTATCATGCTCTTACATCTTCTCCTAACGGTGAAAATTTAAAACAAAATACAATGAAGTTATATTAGATTATCTTGCTCTGGGTCTTGATCCGGAAAAATCTACATTGTTTCTGCAGTCAGATGTTCCTGAACATACAGAACTGGCATGGATTTTAGCAAATGTTACGCCAATGGGTCTGATTGAAAGGGCTCATTCATATAAAGATAAGATTGCAAAGGGAATTAAGCCTAATATGGGATTATTCACATATCCTATACTGATGGCTGCAGATATACTTATGTATGATCCTGATATAGTGCCTGTTGGAAAAGACCAGAAACAGCACGTGGAAATTACGAGGGATATTGCAATTAAATTTAATGAAACATATGGAAAGGAAGTCTTCAAGCTTCCAAAGGAAAAAATTGTGGAAAGTGTTGCTGTAGTTCCTGGAACTGACGGAGATAAAATGAGTAAGTCATATGGAAATGTTATAAATATGTTCTTTTCTAAAAAGGAACTAAAAAAACAGATTATGAGTATTGTTACTGATTCTACTCCTCTTGAAGAGCCTAAAAATCCTGACAACAACATTACAAAACTGTATTCTCTTTTTGCTACTGAAGCTGAAACTGAAGAGCTTAAACAGAAATTCCTGGCTGGAAATTTTGGTTACGGACATGCAAAAACTGAATTACTGGATAAATTTATGGACTATTTTGCTCCATTCAGGGAAAAACGTGAAGAACTTGTAAACAATATGGATTATGTATATGAAATTCTTCAGAAGGGTGCTGAAAAAGCTCGTTCAATTGCCACTGCAAAAATGGACGAAGTCAGAAGTGTAGTGGGGTTACTGGATAAGAATTATTAGGATTTTGGTTGAGGATAAATGATAGAAAAACAGCTCCAATTAATAGATTAGGGCTGTTTTTTTGTATGTTCTTCTGCTATTAATTCAAACCAAGCTAAATACTATCCAGTATTTCATTTACAAATTTACATTTTATTTTAAATTCTTTTATTTTCTTAATATCCATATTTGACAATACTTTTAAGTTCTTTTTCCTATTTTTCATATATATAATACCAAATTTTCTTCAAGATTATCTCCCAGTCTTCTAAAAATTTGCCATAACTTCCCAACCTAATTCTTTTGCTATTTCTTGTTCTAGTGTTATTTCATGATTTTTTTATCCATATTTCTTCTCCTTTTTTACCTAATAAATTTTTTTGGTAAAGATTAAAACAATATACTTTTAAATCTTTTTGTTCAAAAGTTCTTTTCTAAATATTTTTAGCTTTATCATTCAAACCAACTTTTTATTTCCTCTAAAGATTTCCTATAATTTTTCACTCCATATATATTATAGAACCTAAATATATGCTATAATAATCAAATAATATCAATTTTTATGGAGGAATGACAATGAGAAAATTAGATCCAGAAATAGAAAAAGATTGAGTAGTGCAATATATAACGTTGAACTTGCATGTGGAAAATGTTCTGTAGAAGAAATTGAAATTCTAAGAAAAAGTGCATATGGTGAAATTTCAGATGAAGAATTTAAAAACAAATATTATTACTTGCAAAAAATAAATTTTTAATTTTCATCACTAAAATATATCAGATTTCGCTTTGAAACATAATTACTCTTAATGGTGTGAAATTTTTTTATGGAATTCTATTTCTTTTTCTGATATTACTGGCATAGCTTCTCACTCTCTTTTTAGTTTTCAACCATTTTTTTCCAATTTTTGTATATTTGCTCCAACCCTCTGTAATCATTTTCAGTTTTTACTTATTTGATAATAACCTAAAAATTTTTCTTTAAAAACTAATATCTTTTACCGATTTTTATATGAAGTATTTTAAATATAATAAAAATTATTGAGAATATTGTAATTAAAGGACTTACAGCAAACATAAACACTAAAAATATTGATAATAAAAACCAAAGATGGAAAAGAGATTATAATTCTAATACTATAATTATTATAATTTCTAATGGACTATAATGTTTTTCATTGTTAAATTTTATAGTTTTCATCAATCTCAACTCCTATTATGAATTGTGTTTATATATTATACCATTTAGCTGGAAAAAGAAAAATGTAGTAGTCAAATATATAAAAACTTGAAATTAGATATTGATATATCTATTTTTACAGTCTGTTTCTATTAAAACAATAGGTGGATATAATACTAATACTATGAAAAGAACATTTACAACGTAGAAATAGGGAGTACTAAAGTACTAGAAAATACTGCGTTTCTGTTTTACCTCTTGTGTGTTAAACGTACATTATAGATTTGTGTGTATTGATTTTATATGACAGATGTGTGTGATATACTTACTACAGGGCTTTTAAAGTGCCTGTTTGTTGTTAATTCATATTTCAACATCAATACTGTAATATCCCATTTTCGTAATCCCTCGTCAGTTGAAACACTGACGATTCTGAATTTTGTACCTTTTTATGACTAGGACTTCTTTTCTGATTCACAGTCTGTTGCCCTGAGTATTTCAGTTTCTTCTCTCGTTTTCGTAGTCAACGATGTGAACTGGACATTCATTGACACAGTAGAACAAATATTCGTATTCTTCTCATTTTCAACTGTAAACTTCCACCATCCGTCCAGCTCAGCTTTTTCTAAGATGATTATATCATCTTCTTTAAACTTAATTCATAGTTTGTGTTTATTTGTCTTGCTATTCCTTTCAATCTTGCATTTGTTTGATTTGCTATTGTTTCTTTTAGTTAACATATTAATCACTCCTTGAATTTTTCCAAGAACGTGATAAAAATAAATCAAGGTATTAAAAATTCTCGTCGCTGTGAGTTTTTACCTTTTTGACTTGTTCTGAGTTGCCGCTCGTTCAAGTCTATTTTTATCTGTTCCTCTCTTGATCTTGATTATATCATACATATCAATTGTCAATAGTTTTTTTGATAAAAATTTTATTTTTAAGATAAATTCTACAAGATTAGAAATTATCTTATTTTTGTTGTTCCGCCTGACTTTGCATTTTCTTCAAGCTCTGTCCCACAAACATTTTTAGCAGTGATACTGACTTACTTATTATTTTAAGTTCGGGGTCTGCCTTTTTCTCCCACTGCCTTCAGGCTTGGGTCTCCTTTTTTCGCACCTCTAGTTTCCATAATTTTAAATCACCTCCTATACTAATATCGTACCTTAATTTTTATCAATTGTCAATAGTCTATTAATAAAAAAGAGGGTGACCATTACTGCCACCTTTGGACATTTTATTGTCACAGTAATACAGCAGTCCAATAGAGATTGCTGTTGTGATAATTACTATTATCAGATTTTCCGTTAACATTGTATCCCTTAATGTTCTAACTACTTCTGCAGGAGGTCCCCTCCTTCATTCGCTATTCTTAGCATATTCTGCATAAATTGGTATTCCTTTATTTTCATGAGGGCTATATTTTCGACCAGGAAAAATAAAATAATCCTGATTATATATTTGTTCGCATAATTGATTTTAGTGCTTTTCTGTGCATGTTTGTGCTCCTTCCCGGGAACAGTTTTTCCCAAAGCGTAGCCACCATTTTTTTACCACCGCCATTTTTAGAGGGGAAGATCTCGTCTCATCAGCCTATCTATATGGTAGCATCTTGACAATAGCTAACTCGGACAATGGTTCAATCAGGAACCCGATTCCAAAAATAATAAACATTATGATGACGTCAAGCTTAAGTATTTTCGGGAACATGACCATAAGAAAAATATAGGGCATCCGCCAATGCCCCGTTCAAAAGCCGTACCCAGAACGGCTTAATATCGATTTTATTGTTTGCCCGGAATGTGATGTTGCCTAGAAATCCGAGCAGTACGCCGTATGAGATCATGACTACCTCCTTCGCCGTTTCCGTGTCTAAACCAAAAACATAAATAACTCCTTTCTTCCGTTTTTAAAGTGCGGCAGGATTTTTCCTTCTTTTCAATGTTAAAAATATCTTGCAGTACTCATTTTAAGTCGCATTTCTTCTTAGCTTCTTCCAGTGCTATCATCAACGCTTCTTCCCTATTTCCTCAATAAAAGTTCGGGATAAGTGGCCTGTCAATTGATTTCTTTTTCCAGCAGTTCTTCCAGCTTGTCCCAAAAACCGTTATAGACTTCCTGGAATTTTTCTATCCCAGCTTTCCCTTTGCTTAATATTTCTGTTCTGTAAATCAGTGTTTTAGCTAACTCCAGTATTTTTCCTGTTATATAGATTTTTGCCGCTAATCTGTCCATTAAAATCACCCTTAAAAATTATTTTTATACAAGTTCGTAGTGAGGTGTATCGTACAGAGTTTTTCCAGTCTCCTCCCACACTATTTCCATTCCCATTTCTTTTTGCTACAGCTCTTGACATGCTTTTGAGATTTCGACAAGTTTTTTATTATCGAACATTTCAGTGTCTGTTGTATAATTTACGTAAATTCCATTCTGGTCATAATAACCGCAAACAGCTATATCTACCGCATGGCCATAACCATCAGCTTTTGCCTGATGATTTGATTTTCTGTTATAGCCGTCCAATTTCGTGACGATTTTACCGGGCTTAGTTCTTCCTTGCTGGTATAGTTCATTTTGATAAGCTGCCGTTCTCAGCCCCTGTATGATTTTAAAGTCATAAGGGCTGTCACCTATTAGCTTTTTCATGAGTTCAATCAGTTTTTGGATGTACCCTTTCATTTTCTCGATACTTGCGTCTGATAACACGTATTTTTCTTTGGGTTGGTATCACCTCCTATCGTTTCAGTAGTCAATATGATTTCACCTCCTTCCACCCTGAATCCTGTGACTTTTAACTCCCTTCCTTCATGTAAAAACTCTGTCCCTACGAGATTTCCTATGTTCATCTACATCACCTTTTCCCTTATTAATTCCATTTCTTTTAAATATTTATAAAGTTTAGTTGGATTGAACTGATACCCGACCCTGTCTTTTAACGATTTTTAGCTTATAAGTCAGAGTAAACTGCAGAGCATAATCTATCGCGTTCAGACAAAATTCAGAGCAGAAATATCTGTCATCGTTCTGAACTTTACTCGCATAAAAATTGCCCTAAAAATTCCGAGGTAATCGTACCCTTTACCCTGTGCCGTGTTATAGAACTCTCACAATATCTCAGCTCTGACACTGCTGTCCATTTCAAAAATTTCAAAGTTTTTATATTTAAAAAGGTCTTTCTCTAACTCCTCCTGGATTCGAAAGAAAAACTTGATTGTTATAAATGAACTCACAGTGTGAGTATTGTCCGAAAGTCCAAGCAGATATTAAAAATCCTACTATGCTTTTTCGGTCTGTGAAAGCTAATATATAGCTTGTCTTTTTCTAACTGCATACTACCTCCCTTATTATTCAAAAGCGGCTCAGTGAAATATAATCAGGACACTCATAGTAAGTTTCTTCTTTATTATCCTTATACTTTAATACAACTTGAGGCGATCTCTCAAATTCGGCAAAAGTTTTTAAGACTTCAAAAATTATCTTTTTCTGCATTTTCATCTTTAAGATCCCAATTCAAATTTCCTAATACTGCATAGTAAATCCTGTCCCACTTCTCTATCATCAAAAATAACTTCAAATTTTAAGTCACTGTATTGTGACTGACTCCTTTTTACTCCTTTAAAATAGCAATGATAAAAAAATATTTATACTCGTTGAATAATTTTAATAATTCATGATTTCGTTCCCCATATTCCTTAAAAATCAAGTTTTTACATCATCATAAGTTATTGTTTTTTTAGTTTTCCCAATTTCCCAGGATATTGAGACCCCATTAATCCGTGCTGTTAAAATATTATCATAAGACATTTTAAATTCTCAGTTCCTAAATCCACATCTTTCAAAAATCTTTCAAGTTCTTCTAAAAAATTCTTTGTAAATTCTTTTTAGTGTCCATATTAAGCTCCTCGTCTTTGATCGTGAGATTAATCGTGATAAAATCTCACGATTAATCTACATATTTTTGTAAAGTTTTTCGTATCTATCTTTAGCATCATATTCTTTAAGCTCTTTACCAGTTAAATTTTCCAGATTATGTGATAATAATGTCTCAGTGTACCATAGCTTTTTGTTGTATGAGCCTGCATTATATTTTGCCATTCTCAGCATATCCTGCAAGGTCAGATTGACGTATTTTCACTGTTATCCTTCGTGTAGAAACTTCCAGTTCTCGAATTCGTCTTTTTCATAGCCTGACACATTACCACTATCCTAGTTAAATTTGACTGGTCTATACTTCTATTGTTTTGCAGGTATTTCACACCGTTTACCTCGAACTCAAACGGAGCTACATCGTATTCTAGCCTTAACTCATAGAGTTCTTTTTAATCTGCTCTATACGTTTTTCTCTGTTAAACACTATTTTCCCATCTTTTATTGTCTCGCATTCCTTTAATTTTACTATTTTTCCATTTACAAAATAGTTATCAGGGGCTATCTCTACTTCCTGATATTCTATTTCCTCGACCACATCTCCCACCATTGTTGGAGCTATCATAGATACATCTATGTTTGTGCTTAATACTAAATGAGTCTCAGCATTGTACATTACTTTAAGAGTATCTTTATCAAATTTCTTAAGCTCCTCGTACCAGTCTTTATTATCTTTATCAAAGATTGCTATATACTTCATACCGTCTTCCAGTTGCTTTATTTCTGTTCTATCTACTTCAAATTTCATTTTTTCCTCCTTATACGAATGGTGTGTTTATCCATTGCCCATTTCTGCTAAACTGTAACGCTCTCATTTGGATGATATCAATAACTCCATCTCCTGTAGTCTCCGCTACTCCAGTAACGACATATCCAGCTCTTTCAAGCCCAACATTACGGTGATATATTACTCCTGCAACATATCCCGCCAATCTTATTTCGTATATTCTATTTTACGTGCATCGTGTGCTTTATTCCATGCGTCGTTTGCTCTGTTCCATGTATCAGTTATCCTATTATGTGCATGTTGGATGTTATTGTCTCTTGCCGCCATATCAAAATTATCCATAATTTCACACCAGTTACCACCATTCCTATTTGGTACTTTATAATAGGCACGCCCTCCGTTTGTGTGGAACGTTCCAACATAATCCCCGCAACATTAAACATTTGGATTTCTACCCCTACATACGAATGTCCATTTTCACTATTTGTACCTACTACTTTTAATCTCGAATCAGCGTATTTCCAAAAATTTGTTTTCAGCTGATAAGGCGACAAATCAGGTTTTGGTGCAATCTTTAATTTTGCATATGTTATTATTCCCGCTTTATTTTCTTCCGCTAAATCAGTGTATTTTACATAATCTTTATTAACTTTCGACTTAAAATAATCAAACATTCCTACGGTCACAAGTGCCGCAGTATCGACAGATAACGAGACATTATCAGTATTACTTAAATTGAATATAAGTTCCACTGTCACTGTACTCAAATTAATCCCGTTTGTTGCAGGCATGTAGTCGGAAGTACCTGCAACGGTAACTGCAAAAAGAACTTCTGTTCCTGCTGTATCCTTTGCATAAATTCCTAAAGTTTCCATGCCGTAACCATTCATAAGTCCTGAGTTGTTGAACGTGGCTGTCACTTTAATCTGCGATGTTCCTATTTTCTCAACTTTGCTGACATTCACTGTCTGTTTTACTCCATCAATATTAATAAGTGTTTCAAGGTTTACTGTATCAGCCAGCTTATTGTTTTGATGCAGATATCTCGTACAATGTCAGCTCGTTATTCCCTAAGATTTCTCTAGTTATCAAATCTTTTCCCTTGTCAGTTATTCCTGTTCTTTTTATACTCGCCATTTCTATCCTCCTATCTCAATTAATGTATTTATATTGGTCACGGCTCCAACAGACACATACAGCGTATTAACAACTTTCGGAGTAAGTATATTAATACTGTTAAATCCTAAGTTTGCTGGCAGTATTGTTTTTGAGCATATTATTCAACTCGTCGTATGCATCGTCAAACTTAGTTGTAATTCCAAGCTCATACACTTGAAATTGGGCCTCAGTTCGTAGTTTCCAGCACCACCTAGTTGATCCATTCTGTTCATAAGTACACGCCAAGTGTATGGCATCTGGTCGTTCCAATAAGTTAAAACCTAAAAATTCTAATCTCCAGCGTATCATTTTCATACCCTGTGCAGTCCTAGCATTTCCTCAAACTTACTTATCCCATCCTCGTCACAATATTGAATAAACTGGTTATTAAATACTTTCCTAAGCAGTTCTCACACAACCCTCAATTCAGGTCTTCTGACGCCATTATGTTCCTTATTTCCCTGTACCTCCAGATAAACTGAGGGGAGGGCATGCACAGTGTTGACGTTAATATTTTTCTAAAAATCGTCATACTGTGATACCTCCCCATACAGGAATCTGATACTCAGTCAATTGCAGATTGTTAGGACTCCCGTTAATTGTTGTGTTCTGAATGTCCAAAATCCCATTTATGTCTAGTATTTTTGCTTCTATACGTGACACCCTTACAACAAGGTTATTACTCACTTTTTCATTTTTTAGGGCCCATGTTTTTCTCAGTTCAAGCAAGTAGTTCTTTACCACTTCCTCGACCTTCAGTTTTACAAGTGCCCATGAAAAATTAGGCTCAAACGTGATGCTTGTATGAATATTAATTGCAACGTTGCTTGTACCCTGTACTGTGACGACATGCCCTATCGGTGCAACCCCGAGACCTCTAGCGTCTTTGGTTGGATCCATAGTGTCCTGCACTTTTTTAATCAGAGTAGGGCTCGCCTGATTAAAATCACTATCGAGAATAGTCAACAATACAGTTCCGCCGCCATTCCATACCGGTGTCACCTTGACAGCTCCTACACCCTCGATTTCGTGCACTTTAAGTTTATAGTCAGATATGTTCCCTCCATATGCCTTCATGTTAAAACTGTCAAAGTACCGTTGCCGTAACTTTTCTGTCTCCTCTTCATCTTGTCCGGGAATTAAAAGTTCTGTTATTTCAGCCCTACCTAACCCGTTTATGTAGTCAATCGGGATTATATTTCCTGTTTTCCTTCCTCCATCCCTTCCGGGAGTTTCACATTCAACCTGATACTCGTACAGATTTGTACCTGTATTATGTTGTATAAATTTTAGACTGTATAGTTCAGCTCGTCCAAATTAAATCTGCTACCCAGTGGTATTTCTATGTCAAAAATACCTTTCAATACCGCTTTACTTGCCTTGTAAGGTGTTATCCCTCTTTCACTTGCCCTTCTTATCAGATTTGGCCTGCTGGCCGTGTCTCCAAATGTTTCCTGTAGTATTATTGATAATGCAAAATACATATCCTCCAGTTCTTTTTGCGGCAGGGGCAAGGTATCCCACATGACTGAGCCTTCCTTTTATCCATGCTGTTCGGAACTCTTGCAAGCATCCGTTCCATTATTTTTTCATAAGTCATTACTTCAAACATTAAGCTATCTGCACCTCCTTTTCCAGTTCCAGGTTTCCGAAAATCGTAACTGCCTTAAATTTGACGTGTACCGTTCCTCTTTTCAGTGTCTCAAATTCAAAATCAGTCACATCAATTATTCGAGTATCCTGTTCCAATGCCTCTTTTTACTCTTCTTTCGATTTCAGGATACAGTAGCTTACAGGCATCCTCGAACAGGTCTTCAAGCTCTATCCCATAATTCCATGAGTAGATTATATGCTTGTACCTTTCCGTTCTTATTATTTTATAGATAGCCTGTTCCATTGCCTTCAGCTCATCCGTATAGTCTTCTATGGCATTTCCCGATAAATCCATTTTATAAGTTTTTGTTGGACGTTCTATAATCCTGATATCCGAGGTAAGCCTCGTCGTTACGAGGTATCATTACAACCACTCTCCTTCCGTATGAGGGTCTTTATATCTATCCAGCACAATGTAAGTCTGTCCGCCCTGTACTTTTAAAAGCACGATATCCTCGCCGACCTTCAAACCGTTATGTACAGTTATCCGTTTTCTGCCCTTATATTCGTGCTTGTGACTTTTTATATCCGTCAAGGCACCTTCAACAAGTTCAAAGTCTTCCGTTTCGTGGTTCACTGATATATCGACATCATAGTCCCTGACAAGATGGGTAAGAATAAGATCGTCCTCTTCCAGTATCAGTTTCTGATCTACCCTGACACTGATAGGATTCACGGATTCCACAGTACCTTTTCTATGCTCGAACGGTTCTCCCGCATCATTCGTTGTTTTCGACAGTTCTTTCAACAGTTGTACCAGTTCCGCCATTTTTATCACTCTCCTTTATTCCCATTTGGCCTATAAAGTCAATAGTCATTACATGTTTCTGATATTCAAATTTATGTTTAACTTTATCCACTATCATATAATTCTGCACCACTATATCCCCGACATTAAGTTTTATTAGCATACTTGATCCACCTCTGACCCTTATGTCGCCGAAGACGTTTTCCATCGCGAAATTTCTTTTTGGTGATTATACAGCTTTAAAAGACTTTCCACTTTTTCCTTTATTTTTGCCTCAGTCATTTTTCTCGTCCACATTTTCAAAATATTGTAAAATACCCCATGATTTTATGTTAAAAGGGTCTTTCACCATATATATTTCCCTTGTTTTTGCCTCCTTATTGACCCTTAAAAGCTTTATCTGATTATATGTCTTGTCGTCTATGCTTGTACCGTATTTATAGTCAGTTGCACTCTTGTCGTCAAGAATGAGGTCAAGTATCCTCATTTTCTCGTCTTCCTTAAGTGTAAGCTTCCCATAATCGTCATAAAAATGAAACTGTTTCTTCTGTGTTATATAGAGTTTCTGTAAGTGCATACAGTATCATGTCAACAAAGTCTTGTTATCTTCTATCCTCTTTTCAATCTTAAATCCCGTGTCTTCCAGTTCTCCAACTTCAAGCTTAAAGTCTTCGGCTATTCTTTTTATTATTTCCGTTGCTGTCACATTTTTAAAAATGTATGTGTCCTTATTTTTCAGATACCTCAGCTGATCATATGCAGTAACTTTAATCTTACCTGATTTTGTTCTACACTGTTTAAAAATATAGCCTAAGAAAAAGGGAACATCCTTGTATTTCACAGATATCCTGTTCCTTCAGTAAATTCTATTTCTTCCTTAAGCACTTCAAATTAAGCACCCCTCAACTCTCCTTTTCTTCAGTTGTCCATTCGAGGGACGTTACAAGCGGAATTAAAACCTGACCATTTTCCAGTGTTACGGTCAGTTCGATGTCTTTTTCAAGTTCAAATTTTCCAACTGACTGTTTTATTGCCGCATTAATCCAGCTTTCCCTGTTCAAATCTATCAGTTTGATTCCTTTCAAGTCCGGTATAACGCTCATTCTTTAAGCCTCACTTTTCTGCCCCGGGATAAAAATCCGTTATTTTATCGAAGGCATTAGCTTTCATGACTTCCGCCATTTTCTCAAGTCCTCCTGTATGCTGACGGCATATGTTCCACAGAGTTTCCCCTGCCTCGGTTGTAACTATCCTGTCCAGTATCGCTGTTACCGCACGAGGTTTCGTGATAAATCCCGAAATCTTATCATCCAGTATAGTCAGAGCTGTTGCCCTAGGGTCGCGGTATTCCTTGAGTTTGATTTCAACGGGGATGTCCATAAATTCGTCAGTGTCATCGGAATATGTGAACTCTTCAAGAGTGACTTTCATATTTGTGTTAAAATACCCCTTCCTGTTCGGATATCTACGCGACACAATGAACTGAAACACTTTTCTGTCCCTTTTAAGTCTTTGAAGTTTATCCAAGTAATATCCCGGCTTGTTAAACCCCTGCAGAGTATTCAGGAAGGGATATCTGAATGCAGGGAGGACAATTTTGAACGATATTTCCTTAAGTCCTTCGGACTTCAGCAGATTCACTTCAGACGCATTTATAAGCGACACAGTCTCATTCCTGTTCTTCATGCTGTATGTTATCTTATCAGGATTCACTGGAATCAGCATTCTGTCAATATAAATATCATACATGTTAATGCACCCTCTGCCACAATATTCATTTTTTCTTCTATCTTTTCAGTCAGTTTATTTATCACTTTATCAATATCAGTTTCATTTTCTATCGTATTATTATTGTTCATTTCCACTTTATTTCAGCTGTCGTGAACTGATTGATATGTTCCTGTTCCGCCAGTTCCCTCAGATATTTTTAAATCCTCTTCCGTAGTCCTCGAGACTGTTAACATTTTTCCCTGTGTTGTCAGCGGTTTTCCTGTATTTTTCCTACACCGTTAGGGTCTTTCTCCTCCACCGCCTCCGCCACTTGGCATTCCAGATCCGGCCGGATCAAGTTCTTTTCTCTCTCCGAGGTCGCCAAGTTCACCCTTTTCAGCATATCTTTTGTATTTTTGTAACCGTTCTTAAGTCATTTTCCCATTTTTCTGTTTCGCATTTCCTCTTCCGCACCTTTTCTGTACGCTGCACCTGCGTCTTTTTATCAAGCTTATAGTTTATTTCTGCTATTTGCGGAGCTGAGAAATTAGCCCTTGCAAGTTGCATGGCTCCTCCTGTCGAGGTAGGCAGGTTAATCCCGATTGCAGACAGTAAAGGGGCCGCACCGCTCATTGTTTTTAAAAGTCCGTTGATGAACTTATCCGCTTCACGCATTATCCAGTTAAATGCATCCATGAATATGTTTGCAAAATTCGACAGTCCTTTCGCCGCATTCTTATAAGTCCCATTTATACCTCTTATAATTCCGTTTATAGCGGATATTATCGCATTGACTATGCTTGCCCATATGTTCCAAAGCATAGCCTTCATCCAGTCAAATGCCCCTACAACAACTCCTGTGACCGTGGCAGTTTTTGTCATAGTTTTAATAAGATAAATCATACCTACAACTAAACCTATCACAACCGCAATGACCGCTACTATTGCAACAACAATCCACGTTCCTGGAAAAGCGTATATAGCCGCATTCAGCCCATACTGTGCTATTGTGGCTAATACTGCCGCCATTTGTAATGCCGTATCAGCCGCAACTTTGAGCCATGCTGCAGTGTTATAAGCCCATATTGCAAGAGTTGCTATCCCTTGAGCCAAGGCATATACCCCCATTGCGGCCGCAACTCCTATGACAACTGGGCTGATTAAGTCCCATTTTTCATAAACCCAGCCTGCAAGTTCCAATGCTTTATCAAATACTGTTGTCATCACTCCGGCCACCATTTCGAACGTACTCGCCATGCTTGTTGCCATCGACTTAAATTTTTGGCTGTTCGCTACCTGATTAATCATTCTAAGCAGAGGGTCAAATGTTCTTAGTGCAAAGTTTCCTGCTTTCACCCAAACTTCACCCCAGGTCATAGGTAGTTTAGAAAAGTCTCTGTTGATGTCATCCGTCATCCCCAGTACTGCTCTTCTCACTACATCTGCGGTTATTTTCCCTTCGGATGCCAGTTTTTTCAAATGATCCTGTGAAACACCCATTTCTTTAGCTATTGCCTGAGTGATAAGTGGAGCATTTTCCCTGATACTCCTGAACTCGTCCCCCTGCAGTACTCCTGACGCAAGTGCCTGGTTAAGCTGTGTCATTGCCCCAGCAGTTTCAGATGCGGATGTTCCCGCCACTTTAAATGCTTTTGTTGCATTACCCATGAACTGTATTATCTCAGCGTTATTTGAAAATCTCTTCCCGGCAAGGATTCCGAGCTTGGCCACATCATTTGTAAAACTGTTCAGTGGCACTCTCGCCTCCTGTGCCATTTGATATGCCGCATTTTTTAAGTTGCTTTTCTGGGCAGATGTATCTGTTATCAGATTAAGTCTTGCATCTATTGTCATGACCTCGTCGGATACCCCCGCCAGTTTTTGCACTGTTAATCAAAGCATCATTCCGGCTGCGGCTTTTCAGCTTGTTTATCAAGCCGTTCATTGCCTTACCGCCACCATGTATCGAACTGTTCCACTGTTGCTGTTTCGCTGTGTTCTGCTGTGTCTGTGCCCCTGCTCCTGCAAGTTCTGTCTGCAGATTCTGCAGTTCTGCATTAGCCCTTGCTATGTTATCTTTCATTGAATCTAACCCCTTTGGGTCTATCTTTTTATTGTCCGCCGCTTCCATAGTGGTTACAAGACTCGCTCATGGCACTTTGCCATCTTAAGCATCGGAGCAGTCAGCCTGTCCATCATCTGAATCGAAGAGCTTATTGTTCCCATTAGCATCACCTCCTTGCTTTTGGACTTCATTTTCTGCATTTCCTTTTTCTCATTTTCTATTTTTTCAATCTTATGCTTTGCTATGATAAATGCTTTTTCTTCGAGATCGAGCTCGGCAAAATCGCCCGGCATTATTTTTTGCTTTTTCGTGGAGGGCGTAATGTGCATACCCCTGCCATTGCATCCTCCCCTCATCAGTTTTTGCTTCTTCAATTTTTCTTCCATGATATCTTTATCAAATCTACATATTTCCTGTAATTTTTCCGCTAAAGCGTTATATCTCGCCCGGTAAAAGTATAGCAGATAGGAGCTCCTCTGCTGACATCACTGTGTAGCTGTCCTGTAACTCCTTGTTATTTAAGTTAGGTATACTACGCATGCGACAAGCAGTTTTTAAGATACCTGTGTAATCAGCTTTAGCATGTATACGTTTTTTTCTTAATTTTAACCTGTGAGGTACATTGATTTCTTAGTTCGTCATCCGTTTCATTTCCTATAGCTCACTTTCCCACTCCAGTGGCTTTCCGTTATCACCGACAAATCTGTCAGAGATTACCACTTTTTTCATTTTCACCTGTTTTGCTATTCCCTTTAAAAATCCTTTTAAACTGTCCATTATTAATTTTCAACACCTTTCTGATTAAAATGAATTATATAAAAATAAGCAGACACATCTGGTTGTATCTGCAAAAATTTTGCCACTTTCTTTCGCTAACATCCAGCTGATTTTCTAGCATTACTGCATCTCGGTAAATTCTTAAATTTTTCAGGAATTTCTGAAAGATTCAAATGTAAAGTCAAATTCATCTTCCAAATATTCTGCGATCTGCATTCATACTTGCAAGAGTTCCTCCGTTCTATGTTACATCCTTTCAGTATGACTGTCTGTCTTCCCTACTGTCGAAGTAGGGTCTTCGTTTCACAAGCTGCATGTCAAACATATATCTTCTCCTAGTTCTGATATTTAGTAAAAGTTCCTGAAAAAGAGAAGTGGCAGTGCAGTTTTGCACTTCCTGAACCTTTCCCAGCCTCAGGCCTTTGTTTCCTTTTCCTGAACGCCCCATGATAGAACCTTTGGTTTTTGTCTCTCCATTTCCGCTTTCACGGAAATAACCTGCATTAAAAGATATCTGTTACCTTCATTGTGACAAAACATCTTCCCATGCTCCCTGATACGGCATCCCTACCGTTCATTGTTGTGCTCATTTCTACCTCCCTTATTCATTTTTAGCTTGGCTCACTATGACACTCATGTATAATTTTTCCATCGCCGCAACAGGAGTGACCTTATCCGTTACAATCACCGATTTCTTTTATCTTCCTTTTTCAACTGTCACGTCTTCGGCAACAAAATTCTCAATTGCCCCTGACTTCTGCAGTTCTTGTGATGGTCAACGATATTATCTTTAAGTGATACCCTTCCGTCTTCGTCATTGTCCACTTTTTCCTACGAATGACTTGTTGAATGTTTGCAATATCCACAGCAATCTGATCAAATGTACTCTTACCACCTGATTAGATGTAAAGTCGTCATTCTTATCTACTGTGATTGATGTAAAGAGTATTTATGTCCGTAAGAACAACTGACTTGTTATCAGCTTTATGGAATAAGAATTTTTCCTGCTTTTTATTCCATTTTTCCAGTGCTGTCTGATTTTTCCTTGAACTCAAATGCGAAGTCTCCATCATAAACCTTGTTCGAGACAGACTTGTTGACAGGGCATCCTGCTTCGGCTCCTGTAACCCAGTACACTGCAGACGATTCCTTGTCATCCTTGAGATAGTCTTATTTTCAACAGAAATGACACCTTCATGGTCTGCATATGCCCTCTGTAGACTACAGTCTGAAACTTAGCTCCAACTTCACGCATTCTTTTTGTGAACTGAATGTATAGTTTTTAATTGTTTCGTCAGTTGCAAGACATCCCAGTGTGTTGAAATAATAAGTTTTCAATTTTATCCAGGAACTTGATATTCCGTTCCTGTCACTGCACTTCCATTTGTTCCGTTTTTCGAGCGGTTTTGCAACTGTCGGGGTCTAATGTTGCTCCTGTTTTAAAGTTCACAAAATCATTATTTACTAAATCCTTTGGTTGTTTTTACTGTCTGAACGTCCACTTTTTATTGTCAGCTAGAGTAGTCACATCAAACATTGCAGGAGCGTCAACATTAGCTGCCACTCGTTATTTTAATGCTATTCCTCTTTCACCTGCATATTTTTGCAGTAGCCAGGTCATGCTCTGCCTTTGACCCTTCATTCAGCTTATAGCAGTAGACTGTCTTCGCGTTAGAAAATAAATCCCTTTAAACCTTTCATTTTTCATGATCATAGCTATATCCGAATATTTTCAGACTGTTTTTCTGAAAATCTGAGTTTTCAACGAAACACTTCCTCGTCAACCCCAGTCAAGCTCCATTGCCATTGCTGCATAACCCTGTCAGCAAGTGATACGATAGCTCTTGCTAGACTGACAAAGTTTATATAAGCACCCGGCAAAACCTTATTCTGAAACAACCATGTACCTCCGTATGCCATCTATTCCACCTCTCTTTAAAAATTTTTATTAAGTTATCCACTTCGTCAAAAGTGTAATCCTTATTATCTTCAGCATTACTCCTGAGAATATCCTTCTGCATTTCGTATTTTTTAGAACCGTACAGCTGTTCCTTTGTAAAAGCTTGTATTTGTTTCCATTTTTCTTAGCCATTAATGCCTCCTTCTATCGAAAGACTTTTCCATCTTAACATTTTTCCTTTTTCTCACGGATAAAAATAACTGAACTGAATAAAACTGTGCATGTTCCGTCCTTGTATCTCAGTTTTTCTCTCAGTGCCTCTCATGATGTCTCCATTTTCGAGCGTTATCAGGTTAGTGATACTGTTAAGTTTTTCACCACATCGTATATTTCCCTTGAATCTTTTTATTTTTCATCAGTTATATAATCAATCCCGAACACTGTCACCGCTTTTGTACCTTAAATCAACAATCTGAGTTTTTATCAGTGCTTATGACATGCACGAAAAACAGGTTCCTCAAAGTTCTGAGGTACCTGATGATGTAAAACCTTTTACCCCTGAATGTTTCCTTCAGCTTTCCAGTCAACGCATTCAATATATCGTTTATCATGCTCCAAGCACCTCCTTTATCCATGCTTCAAGTTTCTTTTCAATTATTTTCGGTAATTCCTTTTCCAGTTCCAGTTCTGCTTTTGTTAGAAAAAACTGTCCTGTAACCCATGATTTTTTCAATGATTTTCCTATTGCTGGAACATATCTTCCCGGAGTCTGCCTGTGCCCAAACTCTACATAAGACGCATACTCAACACTATTTGTTATTGTTACCGTGTATCCTCCGCCTGTATTAACTGCTTTTTGCTCCTATACTTGCGTCCCAGCCACGTCTCAATGTTCTCCTGTGTGCGAGTATTCTTTGGTTACAGTTTCACCGTTTTTCTTATATGATACTTTCTTAATCCCGTCTTTCACAGGAGTTCCGTCCTTATTCAGTTTAACCTGTCCTTTCCTTTTTCCAGTTTTATATTTCACTTCTTCCCCAAAAATAGGCTTATAGACAGGCGTTCTCTTAATTGCTTTGGCAAGTAACCTTGCACCCAGTTCGTTGGTTATGTTCTCAAGTAGTAGTGCTGTATTTGCCTGACTTAATGTTTCAGCAGCTTTTCTTATTTCCGAAAAATCCACTTTAACTTTACTTGTTCCCATTTAAGCACTTCCTTTGTATGCTTCAAGCACTATTTCCTGGTGGTTCGTATAAACCACCGATATTCTCGAGTGCTTATATTTCCTTGTTATTCCGTTCTGAGTAACTTCAATTACGCTACCCGGAGGAACATAAACATCAGGAGCAATGAACAGTTTCACGACCTGAGAACTCACAGCAAAAGATTCCGTCTGATTAGTCTGACTGATATTCTTAAAACTTAACCGGCAAGGCAGATTTTCAAATAACATCACTTCTGTGTGAATTGTCGCTCCATATTTGTCTTCAGTATCTTTAAAACCAAATATATTACAAACTCCAGTCCATAGTGACTGTATAGCTTTTTTGCCTTTTTCTAGTTCCTTTCACCATACTATCCTCCTGTATCTCAAGAGTTCATCCTCTCTCTTGTCATCAGATATGTCATATAAACTTCAAATTTGTCTCCCTCGCCTTCGTATCTTCAAAGACTCACCTTAGTATCGCTTCGCTTATTTCCTTTCGCCATACTGGTCAAAAATCTGCTCTTCAGCTCAAGCTGGTTAAGTGATTTCTTAAAATATAAAAACTCACCTGTACTCCGGTCAATCCAGATGTATTTCAGTCCTTCAGAACCTTGTTCTGATTAGTCTTGTTTTTAATATAAGACTTAACCTTCTCAATGCTCTGTTCCATATATATAAGTCAGTATTCACGACTTCATAGCTCACCGACTTTAATGTTTTTTTATCACGTCTTCTTTGATATTTTCAACATAATCCATGCCCTGCACCTGCTTCTCTTTGGTTTTTGGCTTTTTCTACTTTTCATCTTCTACTTCTTTTTCATTTTTCCTATTTCTTCCGTTTTCTCCAAATCTTTCACTTCTTTTTCTCCCTGGGCCCTTCAGTGCTAACTTCTGCATCACTTTCCACTTCATAACCGCGTTCCTGAACCATTCAATTAAGTTTCTTTGTCAGTGTTTCCGACCTCCGTTAACGTAAAGTTACCCTGCACTTGTCCCCTGTATATTCCTGATTTGGTGATTTTATTACAGCCATTCAGAGCACTTCTCCACTTAACTTAATTTTTCTGAAAAATTCGCCGCTTTGGTAGCTTGGCTGACCGCCGCAACCATATTTTCAACTTCTCCGGTCTTAACTGCTCCTGCCGTCTTATAATCAGGCAACCATGATTTGATTAATCCGTTTCCTGTCGGAGCGACTCCGTGGAATCCGTCCATTCCGAATCTACAGCGTAAAAGCTGATGTTTCCCTGTTCCTGTTTTTGTTTCAGAAATCCGTCGTTTGTTCCCGGTTTAGCTCCATAGTTAATTAATGAACTCCTGCATACATTTCAACTTGCTGTCCAAAGTCGTTCATGGATGTTGATACATCGAGTTCTTCTCGCACAAGCCCTTATTCTCGCGATAAGCTGTAAGTTCCCTGCTATCATGGAAGGTGTTCCGTCAAGCCCCATCAGGAATTCATCCAGCATGTCAAGGAAAGCTTTCCTGTAGTTAGTATCTATTGCGGCCGAAGTAGATAAATCCCATTGCGCCCTTGAACAAATTCCTGTTGAACTTCCTGTGATTGCTTTTTCAAGTCCATCAAACGCCTTACTGTTCACTGCACTGTCACCATTTATCACAGTGTTGTTTGAATAAGGCAGATGCGGCTTTTATTTTCTGTGACATCTGCAACTGCACTTGACACTATTCCGCCCATGTCTGCAATAATCTCTGTCAATCTGGAATGATCCCCAAAGATTTTTAAGTCTGCGTTATGTCTTTCCCCAGAAACTCAGCAGGTGTGTATTCGTGGTTGATTTCCTGAAGTCCGCAGCTGGCTTGAGTTTTCAGCCCTATATCCACTAAGTCATTGTAGTTCCTCCTCTGTCGGGGACACTACATTGTCAGGGTGTTGTTGTCTCATGATAAAATTACTCTTTGTACTCGTCAATCACTCCAATCTGCAAATCGTCCTGTACGTTCTTTTTAGCTTCTGCTAGTGTTATCGGCATATGCCACCTCCTAATAATCTGTTTGTGTAATTTTTTGGCTATTATGCATCAGCCAGAGATTTTGGGGCTCTGCTTTCCCTGTTCCTGTATTTTCCTCCGGTTTCACTCCTGTAAAGTTAGACCTTTTCGATTTGTTCTCTTCAACAGCTTTAAACAGCATTTTACTGTCTTCCGCTTTTTTCAGGCTTTTCAATCTGTTCATTGATTCCAAGCAGCACATCACCGTCCATTTTGATTTTACTCATATCCAGTAATGCTTTTACTGTCTTGACATTTGCTGTATCCGCTCAAGCAAGGCTGCATCCACCGCTCCTGCCAGTTTTATTTCCGCAAGTTCAGCATTATATTTTATCCGTTGCGGCCTTATTTTTCGTTCTGCAGTGTTTCAATTGTCTGCTTCAAAGTTTCAATGTCCCCAGTACTGTCTCTTCAGAGTTTCGCTGCTTATCCCTCTCAGATAAGTCTTTTTCCGCCTGTTTTTGGCATTGTTCACTTCATCAAATCTGCTCTCGATAAACCTTCAGTCGTTCTTTCGGTATTTGCCGACAGCACTTTTTCTGCCTGTCTCTGTCAGTCTGAGTTTTAACAGATCCTCTTGTTCATAAAATAATCACTCCTTCATTTTTACGCTGTATGTCAGCGAGAATCATATCAGATTTGTTCTTTTTACGCCTGCAAATTCTAAAAGAGTGAATTAATAAAAGAGCAGTCGTTAAACCGCTCTTTCAAATTATTACTGTTTGCTTTCTTCTGTTCTCCATTTGATTAGCCCAGTATGGATTTTCATTTATCAAATATTTCTTTTCTGTTCTTTGTAAGATTGTGCGGGTAGTCCTAACAAATTAAAGATTACTTTCTTTATCAAAAGAAAATAAATGTTCCCCAAATGTATCAATATTACTAACCCACCAAACTCTTTATCGGTAGAATTTTCTTTATAGAAATCACTTTAGCATATCCGTCATATCCTTTCACCTGGTCAATTTTCATTGGTATTTATATAACCCAAGATTTCTTCAAATTCTTTTGTTGTCTTTCAATGAATCTATTTCAATTATCACATTTTTAGGTTTCAATTTTATCCCATACACTGTGGATTTTGACACCCTGAACCTGTAGTACTCCGTCAGTCAAAATCTCGATAACCGTTGTTAAATGCATCATGCAGTTCTAAATAATACCTGTTCAATTCTCTTTACTATGGCTGCATGTCTTCCAACCCCAAATAATATTCCTTTTTCTTCTGTAATAAAATCTAACAGTTCTTTTTATTGCTCTAAAATCATTTGAGTTTTCAACTATTAAACTTTTTATCTTTCATTTGTAAGTATATCCAATATATTTTTCTGTTCGACATTTGAGAGTTTCCGCCCTCAAAATCTAATACGTCCATCCCATTTTCTATTCCAGCATGTTAGAAGCCACTGATGAGACAGGATCCATTTGTTTCATCGCCTCCTGCCAACCGCATGTATGATTTCATAATCTTCCAATTCTCCGTTCAATTTTCCCATTTTTGTACTCAACCTTGTTAAGTTCCAAGTTTTTCAAAATTGTACTGTTCTTCCTTATTTCTTTTTATTATACCACTTTTTCAGTCAAAGGATTCTTGCTGATATATTTTTCCACTGCTATATTTCATATCTGCTGAACATACTCGTTTCTCCTGTTGTCTCATTCCTTGCAGCTCTTTTCATCCTTCCATGTCATCGAAAGTAAGAGCTGTAGTAGTTCGCATTGACGTGGAACGGATTCGCAGTGACCTCGACTTCATAATCCTTTAATTCAAATACCTACCATCCATGTCTTGGCATATATCTGATGTTCTGTTATCCAGTAAAATACTATTTCGTATTTTTCCACACCCAAATTCGATAACTCTTGAGCCTTGCCATGCTTGAATATGCGGCACTCTCAGCATATACAAGTCTTGACGCATTGGCTCGATACTTTCATTTTCTCAGCAATTTTATCCGCTGTTTCTCTAAACTGTCGCCTCTGATAAACGCCTGCGTCATTTTCAGTGTGCAGAGTATTTATAGTTTGTCCTTGTCTTCCCATATCCTGTCGCTAAAGTTTTACTGTCAGGAGCCCATGGTTTTAATAACTGTATTTACTGAGTTTATCGTTAAGGCTGTATATGTTTGTTCCCACCTCTGTACCTTTTTGCTGTCTGAAAAGCTGTTCTATTGTAGCTGGTTCCTTTATAAAGATTTTTAAGATAGCTTTTCAACCACTTTCACGCCATTATAAAAGCTTTTTCTTTTCTCTTACTTGTAACTTCCATAGCCTCAAGCCGTTCTATAGTACTCCTTGCACTGGTGTTCTCAAGTTGTCTGCTCCAGTCTTTCTTGATTCCATTTTCTTCCCCGTGTTTGATGTAGTCTGTCATGTCCACTTACAATTCCCGTTTTGTCATTCAGCAACTTTTTAGCTCTCGACCAGTGATACATCGTTGTTTTTAGTTATTCTCGTTGTACCACACTTCAATATCTTTGTTCATTCTCGCGATAGTTTTTTTCATATCATGTTGCTGTCCCGGAATTCGTCTCCTGCTATTTTGTTGAGTCTTTCTTCCTCTTCAATAAATCTGTCCCTGCCAATATTTATTTTTACCCACCCATATCATCAGAGTGTTTATGTTCTCCAAACCTTCGTAGTCTTCCATTTTCTCCTGTTTTCTTCTCTCTAATCTTTTCAATTCCCTACATTCACTGACCATGGGTGCTGTCCGATTATAGTTTTCAGTGATAATATTCCAACTGATTTCTGACAGTCTTCAACTGTCTGACTTTCATTTACTAAAAATATCTCTGTTGAAAATTATATCCAGTTTTTCGTCTTCAGATATACCTGATCCCGTATTTCTTAAATGGTTATTTACAAAACCATATAAGATTTTCAAATGATGCCTTAAATTCCACTTCCATTGAGTTTGCATCCAACATATCCGAAGTAGCATCGAACGGATATTCAGTTGTTCGGATTGCTCCAAGTGTTTCAGTTTTTGCGTCAAACCCTCGTCCGTTTTCAATGATGGCCTTCTTAAATATGTCTCATAAGACTGTAATTTTCATTATTCACTTCACTTTTAACGAATCAACTCCACCTTTTCCCGTTTCGCTCTGAACGTATCGGAATTACACTCATGGACTCTTGGTTGAGCCTGAACTCGCTCCAGTCCGTTCCGTCGAGTTCTTCGCAATCAGAATTGTATTTCTAGGGTCTTCTCTCCATCCCTGTCCTGCATCACTGATATAAGTCTCTTCAGTGCAAGTCCCAAGGATTTTCACTTTGACAAGCAGAGGCATTTTGCCTCATCATATCTGAATGGTATTACAGGTAGTTTCAGCCAGTTATATCCCTGCACATCTCTTACATATCTTCAAGTCTCAGATGATTCGTCTCTGTCAACTATAAGTGAATTATTCCAGTTATATTATTCAACTCCTGTTTTCCCTGTATACCCTAACCTTTGTTGACGTCTGAAATCCTCCATCCTTGAAATTTTTAACCGTGAGAGAAGCTCCTACTACATAGTCAGGTTTTTCATGTTCTTCGTCCTTCCCATACCGGTATCACGTTCCGACCGTCAATCTTTTAAATTTTACTCATCATTTCCAATATATACGCATAACCAACCTACGCCATATTTATATGATCTTTTTCCTACCATTCTGAGAAGTTTTAAAACCTGTCATTGATTATACCCTTCACTGACTCTGTATATCACATTGTCAGACTGAAATGTCGTGTGAAAGCAGATAATTGCCTTCTGGTCAACAAGTTTTGAGTACGTTATCAATCAGTTTACAAACCCTTTGATCATTCTGAGTGGTTCCAGTTCTCCGTTTTCATTTATCATATCTCATGCCTGCCCAATACATCATGCTACGCCAACGTAATATTTGTGATGACTCGTCTTCCATCTGTTTCTCTTTGACATAAGGAAGTCGTTTATTAATCTTTTCAAGTTCATTTCCATCTTTGTCCTCCTAGACAGTATAAAATTAAACACTTCTAAATCTCCTTAGAGTGTATTTACTCTTCACGATGAGTTTCTTTTCTGCCACTCTGTGGGAGCAGGCGCGTCACGTGCACTGTTTTTCCTTCCTTCCTGGTATTGTCCATTGCAGAGTAATATGTCAGTCATCTGTCCCTCCAGTTCCTAGGAAAATATATGTCCATCCACACCAGGTGCTGTGCTTTGATACACTTTTGCTTGTCTTATTTTTCGACTTGATGGAACCATGTAACCCTGCAGGAGTTCGTGTGGTGCTCAAATTTTGAAAATTTTCAACGTTACGGGCAAAACTGTCCACATTATTACCTCAATCACAGCTAAATTTACTTTATTTTCAGCGTCCTAGCTGTCTCCTTTTCTCAGTTATTTCCATTCCTTCCTTCGTGTGATAGACGTCCAGTGTACATATGCGTTTTCCCTGTTATATTCTGTATGAAGGATACCGCACAGATGTCACTTCCCTGATCAGCTGTATCGTGAAGCTGCATATCCTGTCGAATTCAAAATCTATTCTGTCATACAGTCTTGAATGATGTGTACAGACGCCCTTTAAGGTCTCACTCGGTTCCCTGCTGGTACTGGCAATTCTGCTATAGCATCCTCACCCATCGTCTTTTCTCAGATACCTTCATAAGTAAGAACCTTATTCACACAACATATCTCCCATCATTCTGAAGGGCCTCATTTTTACCCTGTTTTTATCTTGTAACCTGTTCTTAACATTTCTCTCATCATAAGCTTTTCCAGCCAAATCATTTGAGTGCCATATCATGTCACAGATTATTATCTTTCCGTTTGTCTCAAGTCTCTGAGTCATCGTCATTTGTAAACCATTCCAATAAGTTTTTCCATAGGGACATTTTGTTATCTTCGCCTCCGGCGTTCTTCTTAATCAAGTCGTCACTGGCGATTATATCCGCCCCAAACCTGTCGCAGTTCCTGTCAGGAGGTTGCCAGATAGTTGTACCAGTACTGACCTTCACGCTCCACAGGTTCATTGTCCCATCACCTAATTTTGATATCCGAAATATGTCGCTCAGGAACAATCTTATCCGGATCGTACTTTTATTTCAGAAATTGTATTTTCACAGCTTTCGAAAAATACAGCTGACAGTGTCTCGTTGTACGAACCCGTCATTATTTTCTTTTGAAGAGTTTCTTCCAAGCCAAACCATCTCGACGAACATTGTGGCCAGTCCTGATTTCTTCCGTGTCTCGGTGGCAGATCGATAATCAGTACCGTCGTCTGTGATTCGACGTGAACCCTGCATATCCTGCACAGTTCTGAACAAATAGCACTCTGTCACTTACTATCACGTGACATCAGATGGCAATAGAACTCACGCCTTGCAAGCTCCAGTTCTGCCTGTCGATAAGTCTCTCATTTCCCATTTTTAATGATTTCCTTCATGTTCTTCAGAAGTTGTCAGACCTCAGTGCAGAGGGTTGCCTGTCTGACTTCACCTCGAAAGCTGCATTTTACGTCACCATTCCTGAGATGTTCTCCACAATTTCCCACGCCTTTCTCTACTGCAGAAACTCACTCTCAATCTCCAAGTGTTTGGTCTCCCTTCACTCCTGCAGACATGTTTTCTGTTCTTCTGTTAGTTCTGGATCTTTATAAACAACCTCTGATATCCTCTTTCTTGAGCTTTTGAACTTCTTGACTCCCGACACCCAGGGTTATATCCGTGAGCTCGGGTCTGCTATTTCCTCATGCTCTTTAATCCTGTGTTATTTCCTGTTCTTTTCGTTTCGTTCGTTCATTCTTTTCTCTGTATTTCTCAGCAACCTTGGCATTTCTTAGCACTCTGTCTCGTTAGTTGCTGCTGTCTCCTCACTCTATATATATTATATGCTCTGTCAGGTGCTCTTGTGGCATTAAGATCTTTTCAGGATATTCATTTACGAAAACCCTTTCTTGCTTATTTGTCATCGTGCCCACTCTTGTTTTCAAAACAGACAGCTTTTTAAACTGTCTCTGATAGCTGCAGGCGCGGCTCAGTGAACTCCCGGCCTCAGCATATCTCGGATTTCCGAAACCCAATTTATCTCTAACCCATTACAACATATAGAAATTCTATAGCAAGCACGCAGTGCATTTTCATTAATACTAATTCATTATATCCTGGATCACGTTATCTGATTAATGCTCTTAACCTTGCTGATAAGTCTATTTTGTTACGTTTTATCGTCGTAACATCAACATTTTCAAATTTCTCCTGTCACACATATCCAAGTGTCACTTTCTTCAAAACATATTTTGAATCTCAAACACCTTTATAAGCACTCATCATCCCTCGCAAGCCTTTTGAAAGTGCCCTTCCGGTCACGGCTCTATACCATGTCCGCTTCGCTCATTTCATTTCTCGCAGTCTCTCATCATACTTTTCAATGTCTCTCTCGATTTCGATTATTACATATATTTTAGCTGCGACCATTTCACACCCGTGTCCTTTTCGAAAGCAGACGATCAGCATTATGTAAGCCTGAGCCTCCTCGCCGCTTTAACCTCTATAGGCTTTCAAATATTTCAGCTCATATAATAATTTCTTTCCGTCCGGCTGGAAACGCAAACTAAGTGTATTTGAAATTCCCTGTCCCTTCAGAATCTTTACACCTCCTCCGCTATCGTCTCTTGCCGTTGCTAATAGTATTCCCCTTTGTCCTTTTCGTTCATGTTCTTAAGCCATTTTTCATGATAGCACCTGTAAAACTCTGTTTCGTCTGTTGCAACCTGGCTTATCTTCACTATACACATGTATCGCCCTGAAAATTCACAATTTTCATGTCTTTCTTTCCCGTATTTTTGTCAAATGTGACAGTGCATCTCTCTATCCGGTGAAAGAATGCACCATTCAGACACACGTCTGTTATCCGATTATCCTGCTGTACGGCTTCTGTTCGATGTAACGAGATATGCAGGCAGTCAGGATACCCTCCAGTGCTTTTTCTCCTGTCGACCGGTTTAGCTTTGATTTTTCCAGTTCATCTGCTCTTGAGTTCCTGTGCACAGATTCCAGCTCTGTGAAATATGCTGCATGTCCTCATTCTGTGACCTTCTCAACGCGTTTTCTTTTTCATCGAATTTTATCCAGTCATCGGCTCTGTCTTTTAAGCAGTTCCTCAATATCACCCTTCAGTAAGCCCATTCTTTTCCTCCTCACATTCTTTTAAGTACCAACCCAGATCCAGTATAATCCTCCAAACCGTTTTTCTCTCCGCCCGGACTAAATATCATGACAAGTCTCTTGCAGAAGGCCTTGAAGCCTTCCTTTCCTAGTGCTGCCTCTGATTACACTTCACTGCTTTCTATGTCAGTTCCCAAGCCTGTAATGTTTGGGACTTCTCAATGTTATCACATTATTTAACTTTGTTTTCCTCTCCATACCACAATCCTTAATTCTCTTCCCATTTAGAGTCCTCCCATCTATAGTTCCTCCTATTTTTCAGATTTCTTGCTGCACACTCATCAAATCAGGCAGCATTTTATCTTTTCAATTCCGCCAACATCTATTTTTCTTTTCTTCATTGTTGAGAAATGAATCATAGTTCGCTGCGTGTTTAACGTCATCAACATAAGCCGAAGATATGTCCTCTGTATCCATACCCCTCAATTTTCACCCTTTTAGATTTTGTTGTCCCAATGTCATTTTGTGAGCAGTTCTATTTCTAACTTTAGGAATTCTTTATTGTTTTGTTTATTTCTTCTAGTTGTTTCATCAGATTTAGCAAGCATTTTGAAAACTTCTAAAAACCAATTTCTTTTGCCCATTTTTCACTTCTTAGAGTAGTAGTTTATTTTCATCTGAACTCATTACCTTGCAAGTCTTCCAACATATCCCTTGTAGCTCCTCACTCGTATTTTTCTTCTGCTGCTACTGAGCACCGTAGTGGTTGCCAAATTTCATCTCTTGAATTTCACTATCATTATTTCTGAAAAATCTTTTCATATCTTTTTGTCTTGTATGAAGATGAAAATACGTTTTTATTTGTCTCGTCGAACAGGCTTTTCAATACTGTATAAACCTATTTTAGTATGATCTTCTCCTTTGCTTTCTTTCTTCTGTGACAAAATGTTTAGCAATTTAAAAACTTATTTCTTCCTGAACCTGCAAATAATACTGTTGTCGGTACAGCTAGTACTTTCAAACATCCTCCTGGATTCTCTCAATTCACTGCTCCTTATTTTCTTTTCAATATTTTCTGGCTTCTATTTCATCTGATGAGGAGGTACTGCCTTTGGCAACAAAAGCCACTTTCCACATGCACTCTCTCAAGCATTTTAGAAACAAAAACATAGTTCATATTTTTCAGCAATATTGCCTTTTGTATTCAATTTCCTTCAAGCTGTAAAAAGGAGGATTAGAAATTCCACAATCAAATTTCGGATATTCAAAGAACATAGAAACTTTCTATTTGTCAGAAAAATCTCCTTTTGTTAGTTTATAAACTGTCTTTTCAACAGTTAAACATTTCCTGCTTTATTACATAACCTTCAATATTTTAATTTGCTGTGTTTAAACTAACAGAAAAGGAATCACATGCCTGAGTTCTTTCTGGGTTATCACACACAACTTTAAATTTTTGTTGCTGCAACCACTCTTTGAATAGTTAATGAACCACTTCCAGAACACATGTGTCATAAAACCCAAGTTTCATTTTTCTGATTCAGTTAATTTTGAAAGTAGCTTTCCTAAACTCTGGTGTAAAATCCTCATTTTTATCTTCTATCTGCCATGAAAACTGCCATATTTTCGTAGATAGTCTGTTTCTAAATCAATATTTATTAACCCCAAATATTTGGAACAATTAGACTCAGTCAATAAGTCTGAAATCGAAATTTTCCAGTTCTCCAAATATTGCTTTTTAAATTTTTCTGTTAATTCTTTAGCTCCAACTTTCCTCCTTATTTTAACTCCTTTATATTTTTCTTTCTATTCTCGCCTTCAGCTCTGCAGCAGTTCCTTCCCATGTCACCTTTACCTGCAGTGCCTTTCAAGGACATCCCTCGTCATGAGAGTACTGTGCCACACAAGGTGATGTATTATGATTCTTTTTCCTTCTGCCCCTGCCGTGGAGAGCTCCTTTTATTTGCTCGGATAAGCCCTTCCAAACCCAGTTAAGTCCGGAAACCATGACATGGTCTCTCCATCCTGAAAGGTTTAATCCGTAGCCGCACTGCAGTGGATGTGCAAGCAGGATATCGATTCTTTCCTGCTGTTCCAGTCCTTTTTCATCCTGCACTGTCTTAAGCTCCCTCACCTCAGTCCCGACCTCAGCCAGTGCACTTTTCATCCTGGTCAAGGCCAGTGTTGAAACTGTAGAACACCAGTGCCGATTTCTCGTTGAGTTCCTCCACCAGTTCCATGAACCTCTCTGACTCTGCACTCATAGAATTTATGCGGTCATCCTCTCATCGTAGGCACCGCACCGTTACTAACGTAACAGTTTGTTTGACAGTGCCGCTCGCATTTGCGACTCGCTATTTCTTCAAGACCGTCAGCTCCAGTCATCTTGCTTTTTCAAGTTCCTTGCACTGCTTCCTTTGCTTTCGTATTCAGCACACTGACCATGTTGTCCACCATTGCGTCACAATCCTCCGCCTTCATGGACACGCATATATCAGCTATCCTGTCCATGATTGACTTGTCCGAACTGCTTGCTCGGTATTCGCCGTACGTGATTGTTCCCACCTGTAGAAATTGAAACACCTCTCCTGACGCCGTTATATCCCAGCTGTTCTCCCTGATCCAAACAGGCAAATCGTGCCCACATGTCCTGAATCCGTGTCGCAGTGGGAGTCCCAAGTCCCACAAGCCCTCTGACCTTTCCCTGTTACCACAAAGTTTAAGCTGATTTAACCTTTAGCCTGATGGCTCTTGGAAGCTGAGAACTCGTTCATGACGATGTCCATGTCGAATGCCCAGTCGTTCCTGTAGTAGTCCACAAGCCACGGAATGTCTCTCCTGTTGGTCACAGATATACTCGTGGGGTGTCTGCGCACTTAACTTTCTTTTGTTTTGAACCCAGCACCCTCGAAAAATTTAAGTGAGCTTCCAGGTGATCCCATTTTTCTGCCTCCTGAACCATGTGCTCAGCAACCTTCGGTGCACGACAAGTAATTCCTTGCTGACCTCGAACATGTTAAGCTTTTAAGTCTCATCTCATGGCCGTAAGCGTGCATTAGAGTTTGTCTTTCTCCCAGCCCCATGTCAAGCAGCAGTCCGGACTTTTGGGTATTTACACCTTATCAATGCAGTCTTGATACACCAGTGTGCTTGAACTTCACTTTGCCTTCCTCCTCCACTTCCAGTATCTCTTTATTTATTTTCCTTGAGTCCGCGATATACACCCTCTTGGACCGTATGTCCTATTTTCCTTTCGATCTGTCTGTCCTGTAAAGGCCCGTGGTTGTTTTTCCTGTTGCCTTAAGCTCCACGAAAACAATGTCTCCGTTAGGCAGAAGGCATATCCGGTCAGTGTGCGCCTGCGCGGGGCTTGCTACTTTACATGTGCAGCCTCCCAGTTTTTCACTTCGGACACAAGCATTTTTCTCGATTATACTCTCCAACATGCTTTTGCCTCCTTATTTTCACCTCACCCACACCTTCACTGCACATCGCAGAGCATATGAGACCATAAAACAGGTAATCGAGTAATCGAGTATGAAAGTATTGCTCCCCACTATCTAATCTCATCCAATTTATCCACCCAACCTATATAGCAAAAGTTTGTAGTTTCTCAGAAGATGCATTTACAGCATCACTCTATTGATCTTGAGTTACCCACATTCCCAAACTCCCACAGGCACCCACAAACCACATACTCCACGCTCTTTGACCTTTCTCAACCCGCCAAAGCCTGCAGGCACCTGAGATCGTAGCAGACTTCGTGTCATCACTCGTGTGCACCTTTTCCACGCCCAAATTTACACATAAAAGCCTTAAAGACTGTAGCCTCAGAAGACATACCCACGCATCTCGAACCTCTGACTGTCGCAATCACTGCACTCAATGGCGCTTTGCCACGTGCCCAGCCTCCATCATGATCGCTGATCGCTGACTTCCATCATTGTCTGAATTTCTTTAATGTAAGCCTTTTCATCCTCTCGAAGCATCTGGACCAGCATTTCTGCCTACTATGACTCTGTCCCTCGGAAATGCTGTTTATCCCTGATTTGTCAAATCCTTCTGAAGTAGTAGTGCACTGTTCATTTATGTCGGGGCTTCAGTGATTTTCACGAAAATCCTTCACCATTCCCTCCGAATCTACGCTGACTCAGTTCTTCCTGCTCTGTTCTGCACTCAGTTTCTCCTCTGCCAGGAATAGGCTTTCGCCTGCATGTACGTTCATGTCTGCTCCGCCCATATCTGATCTCTCATGCATCGCTGCCCTTTCCACATGCTCTTTTAGGTTTTCAAGTTCCTATCTGATCAGCTCAGAAACCCTCCTGTTCTCAAGTCTCTGTCCTCTAGGAACTCATCACTGTCGCTCTAGTTCAAACGAACACACATCTCTGGGTATTTTCTCGGTCACATGCCATGGCGCTTCCTGTACATGTCGTCCTGCTTTACCTGTGAACTGTTTCAGATAAGACTACCACTACCGTTGACTCTAAAGTCTCCAAGTCCATCGATCCGTCGTCTCCTGAATCTCATCGCTTTGCGTCGCTGGGAGTCTGGAAGGCCGTCTGCGGAGTGGCACCACTCACACTCTTCCAAGTTTAGCAAGGAAAAGTACCTTGCCCATACCTTGCTTCCATCTGTGAGATGGGCATGCACTGCACATTTCATCTCTGCCATCAGATAGCTCTTTTGCAACCGCGCTGTCAGGTGATGTCCTTCATAACCGGCTCTCTTCATGCTATAATGTCATCCTCCGCCCTAGATAATCACTCAGAAGAGTGCTTCCAGCCCAGGGCGCGCCATCCCACCTAACACTTTCGAGGTAGATTTTCACGTGTTGTACTCGTGTTCTGCTTTGACACCATGAGAAGGAAAGCATCGTTTACCTGTTTGCTCGGTGCACGTTGCACCCAGTTTCTCGAGTGAAGTCTAGCCCACTGTCATCCACTTCCTCATATTGTTCCTATATAGTTCCGGCTGGCCCATGGAAGAGTCTCCTGTAACCATTGCCCTCTGTTGGCATCTATCTATTGTGAACTTTTCCTCAGGTTGATGTCGCTGTCCGCATCACAAAGTTCCATATTTTCATCGAAATCTCGCATTATTACCTTTATCGTTCTGTTCCAGCTGATCCATCCATGACATGATCTGCTGTTTCACCATCCACTGTTGACACCACGCTCTCATATTGTCTCTGTCTCAGAATGGCCGATACTCCCCATAACTCTCATCGAGTTTTGACATCTCGACAAATTGAAGGGAGTCGCTTTGCGGGAGTTCCTTCCTTCACATCCGCATCATCCATGTCCGCGAACTCGTGGAGCCTTACTGGCGTCGAACGTGCATTGCACAGTTTTACCTCCTGCAGGATCATCAGTGGCATGGTGAGAGTACACGCGATCGTCGCGTATACACATTGCGCTCTCCGTACGTGCTGCGGTGGCCGTCCTTTTCCTCGCATCAGGTGTCGTCGCACTTTTCCCGAATGAACTTTTCCACAGCCTCGGCTATGGTGAAATCGTTTCACAGAGTCTGTAATCTGGATTTTCAAGAGGGTCTCTGTAAGCCATCTTTTCTGCCAGCATGCAGTTCCCGGAACCCAGCGCCACTCTGTCAGCATCCTTCCGTCTGTACATCGCGAGGATTCCGTCAACTGACAGCGTGGAGCTTTTATTTTGGATGAAACCCAGATATCTGCTGTCCACCGAACAGTCAGTGCCCAGGAACATTGCAGCCTCACAGGCTCAAAGGTGCAGTAGGGTCGCACATGCCATATTCTATCATCTGGAGCCATTTCTCCTCGCCACACAGGCTCTACATTCGTTTGCATGTTCCTGTCTGTCACGATAACAACTCTCTAACCTTACCTGTTTCTCCATGCTGCTACGTGTGCTGTACACTCATGTAGGACATTATGCTAAGTCTTTCGACCCTTTTCTAATCACTCTCTGTTTCTGCCCGGCCTCGATGTTATCAAGGTCTCAACGTTATTAAGTCCCTGACAGCAGGTCGTCACGTCTCTATACCGTCCTTCAGTTTCTCCGCGACACAAACCTCCGACGTCCGTAAGTCTCATCTCTGCCTCGCCTTCGGCAGTTTCAGAAAAGCTTTCAAACTATGGCAGTCCTTGTCGGTGTTTCAAGTCTCTTGATCGAACCTCGCCCATAAAAGCTTTTCTGTTTTCCATCTTTGTCTCCTTCCTGCTACCCGCAGTACTTATCACTATTTCCTGTTGTACATTTTTACCTCCTTCCCAATCCTTTAGCAATATCTGTTTCAAATCCTGTCTGGCTCGTGAACTCAGCCCCGCCCATTTAGGTTCTTTCTCTCCCACTCAGGTCTGCGCACTTCACAGTGACGTCCATCGAAGCTTCCAGCACAACTCTCGTCGTTAGGTAGCACTATTTCTGAAAGCTCGACGTGGTCGTTTTCAGAATTGTTGCGTGCGAGACAGTCACGGCTGTCGTCGTCACACGTTCTCCACGAGTCTCCGCCACAAGTTTCCGCTGCTTTCCGCATTTCACCTGAAACCTGATTTGGTGCTTTTATGTTATCACTGTCGGACCCCCAGCTGTCTCCTCCCTTGTCCTGACTGACATAGTGGAGCTACGCACCGGAGAGGGTTACCGTCAGGAAGTCGAGCCCTGCAAAGGTCCCCTTTCCCTTGAGTGCGGTCCGTTTCACAGCCTGCCTTGTTCCGTTACACCACTTGCGCCGCATTCTACAGCATACCATGTATCAACTATTCTCTTTATTTGAATTTCTCCACATTCTGGACAATTGTCAGGAAGTTCCTCGGTAAGTCCCATGCTGCCGATTGCACCCACGCCATGATGGCCCGTCGACCTCCTGGATAACCGAGCAAGTTCCGCAACCTCCTTTCTGGCCTATGCGATAGTTCTCCCGTCTCTCGGGTGCAATTGCTGATATATCCACACCGAACATCTGCGATGTCGATGTCTCATATATTTTTCTCCGTGAGTCCTGAACACGCACGAGTTCCACTCGTTCCGCCTGCAAGCCATATGCGATTACTCTGTTTCTATTGCCGAAAAAGTCGGCGATTGCGCTCTCTCTTTCCTTCCTCCGGAACACCAGTTGCTGCACGTATCAGCTGGCTTTAGTGTCAGGTATATTGTCAGGCTACAGCAGTGTCCAGTCGCAGGTCTTCTTTCTTTTACCATGTTTCTGCATCGTCAAGGTCTCGACAGATAGTTCCTAGGTGCAGGTTCGCACCATGTGGCCAAAGTCTTCCAGCCCACCTCTTCCTGTCCTGTTCGTCCGTAGAACTGTAAAAGTCCCTCACCTCTCCGTCTTCAGCAGAGGGCATCCATCGCCACGTATTTTCTCGTGCTTTGTCTTTACTCGACTTCTGCTCTTATTTTCGGGAGCATTTCTACGTCCCCTCTCAGTTTCTCCTTGATAAGATTTTTAACTGTTTCCTTCTGAAGATTTTCGGCATTTACGCCTTTATCTTTTAACCACCTAGGCAACTGCACTGTAACTGTTAGGGGTTTTCCAGCCCTGTCGCTGCTTCATTCAGCAGATATCTCGTTCCAGGTGTCACTCACGAACAGGGCACTTTCACCAAGCTCCACTGGCTCACTTTAATCACCTTCGGCGTTCATCCCGACACCGCAGCCACAGCTTCCCATCTCAAATTTCCTGTAGTTTTTATCCCTCTCAAGTTTTTCCTTATTGACATTTCGCCACCATCGTCCGCAGTTCGTTATATTTCCCTCGTAAGTGTCTCCACTTTTCTATGTGCCTCGCGTGTGGCAGCGCTTTATGTTCTTCCGCCGTTCTCTTCAGTAGCTTTGCGCTGGAACGGAGAAAAGTCTTTACAAGGGCTTTTCACCCTGTTGCAGATCATCGTATTGCTCGTAAACCCATCGCTCTCCCGACCTTTGTCCAGTCCTCCCGGATAACCCAGGTGCGCATGCAAAATCACGGCATCATCACCACTGTCTACGATTAGTTTTCATACCCTGCCTGGTGCAGTACCATTCGAGCCGCATTGCGCGCCCTCAGCTCAGTCCCCCGTCATTAAGCATTTCAACAACCTCCGGCACCGCGTCTTGTGTAAGGTTGCTCTGCCACTTCAACGGGCGACCGAAAACGTGAATAGCAAAAGAAGGATTTCATCTGTACTTGCGTGCATACATTTATACAGTCCTTGTCTTTGAAAATATCCTCATCAAGCGAAAGTCTCAATATTATCTATGTTCAGCACATTCATTCGTTATCCTTCCTTTACTCAATTAATAGTTCATCTCGTCCTCGACCGAGCGAAGTCCTGCTGAGCCGTTCTTTCCTCCTCTGCAAGCGGTTCTCCGTCCGACACCTCGTACATTTCCAAGTCCTGCACCTATTCCTCCCAGAACATGGTGAAAGGGTGCCACTCGTTACATTTACAGATTCCGCTGTAATTTCAAACTGATCCATTATAGATTCACGTATTTATCCACTACCTGAGGTGGATAATCCGTTTTTGCTGATGCTGCAACACCCAGTGGCTCTCGGCACCAGGTCCGAAAGGCGTTCCCTGTTCTGCGCCACCCCGTCCTCGTCCCATATAGGAGTCCGAACATGAGGCTTTGACGCCACCTGATCAGCTGTTCCTATATTGCTCCGCAATTGTGTGTGTCAATTTTTCTGTTTTGCCACCAGTAGTCGGATTTTCCGCTACGCCATTGTCGTTATTTTTCCGCTCCTGAGACATGTGCTGCATGTGGCTTTCAAATAAGTGCGCCAAAGCTGAGTCTTCCTCGCCGTTTATTCTAGTGCACTGATCCCATGTACATCATCCTCTTAATCTATTATTTTTCACATCTTCTCTGGGTGGATTAATCAGACTACCTACATACGGGAGTCTCTCTTTTATCCCACTCCAGCACAAGTGCAGCACCTTTTACGCTTTATGCCAGTCAGCTTCCTGCCCACATAATCACAGGCAACCTCTCTCTCCCTGGCTGCTTCTGGAGCTCGGCTTTAATGTCGTCATCTCACGTTCATACATCAGCTTCGGCTATACCCTTTCCTCAGTATCTTCAACAAGTCAGTATCTGGAGAACTGTTCCACGGACCTTCCTCCACAAGTTTCCATCTCGGAACTGTTTTCACTTTAAGAATTGCCTGCTGGCGGTAGTTCTCAATGTCCTTGACCCATTTCACGATGTTCCAGTGCAGTTGCGCGTCACCCCATTCTTTCGGCATTACTTAAGATGTTACCTTTAGCTTCACATCTCGTTTCATGTCTGCGTTCGTTCATTTCCGGCGTGCTCGCATACCGCCTTTCGCCCTGCAGAACGCACGTATACTGTCCCGGAACAAAATCCTTCTGCATTAAATGCCCTCGAAGTTAATAGCTGTCCGACTCTCTTTTTCTCCGCCCATTCACTAAGTTCCTCTGCTCGGTATTTCTCAATACCGGAGATAAGCTGCGTCCAGTCTCGGCTGTGCATCACCCATATTCACCGTTTCTATGTCCTCGAACAGCGAGTATTTCGAGACACGCTCCTAACGAACAGAGCATAAGCCAGGGTTATTTTTCCGCATCACAGGTCACACCTTTTTCCATATTTTAAATCTTTACATATACAGTTTCTCCTGCAGACCGCACGCAGTCTGCATCGTACTGAACCCTTCGAGCACGTGAGCACTGAACCACCTTTCTTTTCATAACGATGTCACTGCGGGTTTTATCAGTGACGATCATAAGTTCTTGATATGTTCAAGGCAGGCATCCCAGTGCAGGCATCCATCTCGCTTCATACAGCTTATCTCGCCTTGCAGCTTCTTTCTGCCAGTGCGTCTGCCGGTAAGTCCGAGCATCATCGGGCTTGTGTGTACTTTTGTCAGCTTGAGTTCCGACTCATGCGCTAAAGTGCTCCTCGGCATACCTCCAGAAGCTGTTTTCAGGGACATGTCCTCAAGCTCCTGCACCTGGATTGTCGTTCATCTGATCATCTTTGATCGCCCTGCTCGCCGAAAAGCAGTGTGGCATGATCCTCTCCTTGTGCTTATCATGCATTCTCACCCCTACCCTCTAAACTCGTTTTCGCAATGCGTCGCCGCGCTAGTCCAGCTCTACTCGCTTTAGACAGGTTATATTTCTTTACACTCCATTTGGCGACCTCTGAGCCCAGGAAATTGTTGATGCTCTCGTGACATCCTGCTTTTGTTTTCTGGTCACAGCTCTCAATTCCTGTGTTCCTTTCTGGCAGGAGTTTCCAGTCTCATTCGGTACCTCCTCTGTAGTTTCTTCTGCTTTCTGTCAGCTCCACCCTTACATCGTTCGTCCGCCAGTCGTTTTATTTCTGTTCCCGCCTTTTCAGACTCTTTATTCTTTCCCGGCTCACTCGAAGCTGTTAAGTGTTCTGGTACTCGATTATTTTCTCAGTCCCGCCAGTGCTTTTGTGAAAGTTCTCTAGCTACTTACTCCTTCTTCAACTCAACAAAAACCTTTATTTCATTATTCGTCTCTCCATTATGAATATATTCCATCAGCAGCAGATCCATCTCGATGTCGCAAATGCGAACTCCACCATTTTTGACGTATCACATCCACTTTGCTCTCATCCTCGCCCTCATTTTGATCACGTGACATCAAGCAGACCATGCGGTGCTTCTTTGACCTTATTCTGATAGGCACTCCCGTAATCCTTTTCATATTATTTTCTTCGGTAATCTGAGTTTTTCCATCTGTCCTCCTCAAATATTATTCTCTAATCGCAAGTGGCATCAGCTAAGATGTACATCCACCTTGATGTCTGTTTTTCGCCTCTCTCACAAGCACCGCATCATATTTGACATCTCCATGACGGTCAGGCTGTCCCTAGACTTACATAAATAGTCCCGCCGAAATCTTAAGTTCAGTGGAGATTTTTAACCTTCCCTGTCTGCAGCACTCGCATCACCTGTGTCTCTCACCTAACGGCAAATCCTGTCCTTTGCCTTATTGTTCAGCTCCGCCTCCCCGGAAGTCGCGCATGCCTCCGTTTTTCGCCCCTTGTTGTATTTCCGCAACTGTGTTCTTTCGAGCCGACATACGCGAATTACTGCGTTCAGACCAGCTAACCTTCTCATCGTTTTTAGTCCTCTTTAATTATTGCTTTGTAATCAGAACGAAAGCTTAACCGGTTCTGCTCAAAGGCGTCTGTTGACGCCTTCCAAGTCTCGAAAATTAATCCTTTCCACGATCTCCGTCATTGTACCACACTGTTTCTTCAATCCCCTGGTATTTTGACTTCAGGGCTTTTATTAGCCCTCTTTACCGGCTCTCTCTTTCAGGGGGATACCGACAGACAAAGCGCCTCTGAGATTCCGCTATGTCGTTTCGCACATGGCCAGTCTCAGTCATCAGTTCACAGCCGTCATTTTATTATCTCCGCTTTCCAGTCTCACACAGTTTCGTCATGAAGTTCTTGTCACTGATGCTCAGCAAAATTCCCTACTTTTTCCGAGCTTTTAACATCCATTCTATTTCTGAAATTTCAACGCTCCACAGTGTCCTCTCTTTAAATCCCGGATTGGTACCTTATTTACAGGCATATTTCAGACGTGTAATGACGCACTTTTTATTTTGTAATCATGAGTTTTACCATCATCTCCAGTGTCGAGCCTCGTTTTATTGCAGTCCTGAACATCTGACAAGCGGATGGCCACCTTCCTTCCTTTTCCTCCACATGCCCGTTAAGTCTGACTTTCGCACGCACCCAGAGTCAGAAGCGAGATTTCAATCTGTCATTTCCGTCTGTCCTGATATGGACAAGCTTAAGATGTTCCATGCATGCTCTCTCTCGAGCTTATGAAATTTCGATGCCACTCTCGACTGCACCGAGGATTTCCTACATAATTCCATATTGCTTTTTCCTTTTCGTTATGCTTGCCATACTCTTTAGCTGTTATACTTTTATAATCAGTCGATAACCGCCGGCACGTCGGCTTTCTCCATTATCGACCCGCAGTTCATCCAGGATCTATGGTAATAATCCTCAATTGTTTCCTTACAATAAATTCCTTCCAACTTTCAGGCACTTTCAAACCACCTCCAATATCATTAATCATATCATATCCTGCATATTCATCATTAGCATTAAGTTCTCTTTACCTGGAAAATCCTGCATGCTCGAACTTTTCGTAAACGCTTTGTTTTCTTTAGCATGCAAAATCCGGCTGGAATTAGTAATGTGCAAGAGTCAATTTGTCATCCTTGTTTCTATTATTTTCATTTTCTCATTACATATAAACCTCAGTTCTTCCATTACATCTCGCAGTCCAGCGTCTTGCTTTTTGATTCCTTTATTTTCATGACTTTTATACCACGAACTGAATTTTAAGATTCATCGTTATGTTTTTATATCAGCGAAATCATATTTTTGGGATGGTTCACTCTGGCCAGCCTACTTGCGTGTTATCCACACTGCAGCTATAGGTACCAAGTTTCTGAAAATGCTCTTCTGCTTTTCTCCTCCAAGTCTTGCACTTCTTCCACTTCCATATTTGGCTTTTCATCCTGTATTTTTAAAACTCCACTCTGATAACAGTTTTATATGCGTTACCAACGTCTGGAAGTCCACTCTTTTACTGCCCGATGGAAATTCACATCTCCCCTGTATATTTCCGTCAATATCTCATTTTTCCACCCTCCAGCCTGCTGTATCCATGTCCGCCATTTCCTGCCATTCTTTTGAAAACATAGAACCATTAGTTTTTCACAATCACTGCCTGAACATGATTTGTGCAGAGACGTTGTCTTTTCCATCATGAACCTCGTTATTCTTATACACCTAGTGTTTATTTTAATCACTTCCCTTTCTTAATTTTATGGATTTGTTCATAACTTTAACCACAGTTTCGATCCTGCTGTGAGTTCCGACTCGAAATCAGTTTTTCTGTTCGTGCACATCGCCAGTTCCTGCCTTTGATGTCGATAGAAGGAGATTATCAATGCTGAGTGTTTAGCCTGTTGCCGTCAGCAACACGACGATAGAATGTTTCCTCCGGAATAGGTCCATTTGTCGCATCCAACAGTGCTATGCTGTCACTCCCCACACGCTCAGGCTCCGCTATTTTGGCTTTACATGCCATCTGTGTGGTTAATCTGCACTCACCAACCCTCATTTTATTGCAGTAGCCCTTTTCCCTGAATCGTTGTTGTCCTGTTGCCTCGTTCCGGGGACTCCTTTCCTTTATTGCAGTGCGTAATCCCTCAAACCGTCCCAGAGCCGTCGAAATATTATGATTTCACGTTTCTAAGTCAGGCATTTATTTGAACTCGAATTTTTGTTGAACATTTCCACGATTTTCGAGTGATACGCCTGTCCCAAAGCGATTTCGGATATAGTCGTTCTCTTTGGTGTACGTCTTCGAAAGTGCTTTTAACCACTTTATCCTCCAGTATCCTAGGAAGCTGTAAGTCCATGTTCAGTCCTTTCTTCCTTGCGCTTTGCTGTACAGCTCTTCAGACAGTGAGTGTTACATTATCAATTATTGTCGATGGGTAATTCAACAACCGCCTCTGACCTCTGCCACTTCGCATTTAGTCTGTGTCATTTCCTCGTCGCCAAGCCGTTCGTCGTGTGCAAGAGGTGAAGATGCAATAAACCTGTAATGTCTTTTGCATATCCTTCCTCCTCCTTTATGTCCCATTTTTGATTCCTAAAACATACCCTATCGTCATAGGCTACTTACCGCTATCCACAGGGCATGAACCACTATTTTACACTATGTCGTCAGCATGATTTTGTCTGATTCAGCACCACGCGACGATGAATGTTCCATACCACACCAACGCTAGTTTTCATTGTCATTTCTTGTTCCTCCTTTTTAATCTCCATATCCGCAATGCAATGGTTGCCAGCGAATGCACCACTGTGCACATGTCATCTGTCCACTGATTATCACGAAGTTCCTCATACTTTCAGATAGCGCTCCACAGCCTCTTTCGGAATGTGGTAGTCCCATCCGCCCCTTGGTTCCTGAGTGGGTGGGTGGCACTGTTCCGAACTGCACGTTCCGAACTTAGTGACCCTGCCCCGCTGCATCCCACCCTCATTGCAGTACTTCACAGACTTGTCACTGCGTTCAGAGTATCTTTCATTGTTAGAGTATCATATTTCAAGAGATCCTTTTCGATTTCATCCTTTCCTGTTTAATCAATTTTCGCATTTTTCGAGAAGATTTTATATCAACAGTATCTGTCACTTTAGTAAACTCACACCTTGTGTAAAAATTTCCACTCCCACGTAAATCTCAGCCTTATTATTTCAATTCTAGCACCCTAAAGCAGAACCCGTACATGCCTAGTTTAGGAACAGAAATTTAATCTCGGTCCCAACACTTCTTTATATGCACTCTCAATTCTACTGTTATCAACTCCATCAAATCCACCTTCCTCTTCAGTATTTACGAAATAATGAGTAACCTAAGTGAAAGTCGAAGACTTTTTCTCGGTATTTACGATGGGTTTTATTTGATTTTGTTGTAATTCGCATGAGGCATACTATTACTCACCAAAATTAAAGGAGAAATAATTATGTCAAATAAAAGCAGGTCATCGTTGATTTTGGGACGCGTGCTAAGTTAGCCCCAAAAAGAAACTCCCAATGAGCCAATCAAAACTTTCTTGACCATACAGGTATCAGTAACGCGGCTATCAGCGAATACATATATCAGGAAAAGCACGAAACCTAGTAGAAGTCGTGAATATCCGACTTTTCAGACATATTAAAAGCAAACGAAGTGTGGCTACACGATACGACATACCACGGAAAAAGAAGCATTGAGAGAGAAATCAAAACGACAAAGCAGATGAGTTTGTTCTACCCCCGAACAGGAAGCGAACTTCAGTACATACTGAACACAATATGCTGTTTTTCAAAACGTACAAATGGAGGAGGATTGATGTTAAGAAACTTGTTGATATTTTAAGAGAGTTCTAGTGTCGAAACATTACAGCAGACAAAGTTCTTTTAACGGGAGAGAGTCAATGAAGAAAAAGAGATTTTGGACTTTGCAAAAAGGCTGGCATTAGAATATCGTTCAGACCCAAAGACTGGCAAAGGAACTCCGGGATTGTGGTGAAGTACCGGCTCTTTAATCGTCATTCGGGGAGCAGTATAAGAATGAATGGAAAACAAATCTAGCAGTAATCAATAGCAGAATGTCTCATGCTGAAGCAGTTATTTGTTTTGGCACATGAAATTGCCCATCTCTTATTACACCCATACGAGAAGCTAACATCATAAGATATTTCAGTTTTTCTGAATCATACAGAATCGAAAGCCAATTATTTCGCAGGTGGTGTCAGCGAGTCAGAAAACAGAATTTGAAAGAAGACGAAGAAATAAACACAGTTACTCAACATACAGCAGACTATAAAGGAGCGATTTTAAATGGCAAAGCAAAATTGTTGGAGAAGACGGAAAGCATACTCATGGTGCCGGAACCGACGACAGATGGTGGTTTTATTTTATTAGTTGTTTAATTGTAATAGGTATCATAGCAGTAAAGGAGTAAAAATGAAAACGGCTCTTCGCTGCACAGCAGAGACCAAAAAGGAAGAAAGTTGCACTTTTATAAAATAGGGATATGTGTCGACCACGAAAACATAGAACTTACTGTAAATGACATATCATCTCGCTGAGAGTTACTGACGACAGTGAGCACCCTCGAATACAAACCTGATGGAGAAGATGGGTCAGATTCATACTTTGCATGTTACAATCAAGAATATAGCTAAGGAAATGATTTCTGATCTCAAGCTAGTTTTCAACCATATCTCAGGCGCGGACGTTCAACATCGCCCACCATGGTTATGGGTCACACGGACTAAACCTTGATGTGGGATTAATCCTAGGAGTGCAGATTAAAAGAAGAATATTTTTCGATGTACCTAAAGATGACAGTGTGACGCTAAAAACTTAAAAATTAAAAACTAGGTAGCAACATATTTTCTCGCTCCAGGAGGACATCTTGAACAGATCCTCTCAAAATAAATAATCCTTTGAGACAGTAAATCTTTCTATAAAATAAAGAATCTCGATATAAAATATCTCAGTCAGCCCTCAGCGACCAACAGTGACCTCTGAAAATATGTGTGATGATAACCCACATACTTCAACTAGTTAAAAGTATATCACACAAACCTTTATACACACACAAGGAGGGTGATTTTATGAGAAACCAATTGGCTGCGGAACAAAGTAGCGAAATTATGGCGGGAAAAGGAGAAGACCATTTGCGGTAAAGTGATCACCGCGGGTTACATACGGATGAAGGGAAACAGATATATGGGCGTCATCGGATATTATGCGCTGCTGAGGAGCGGCGAATACCAGTTTTCACTCCTTACAATGCGAATCCATATGACATTAATTTGATCTCAACTTTATGATGTCTATAAAAGATTTTATGATGGTGTATGAAAATACAGGGACAAGTGAAAAGACTGAAACACACGGAATCGTTCTTAAGAAAACTTGCACCGCTTTACAATATGGAAAATGGTAGACATTAAAAACTCCGCATTCCTGCGCATTATTCTCGACACATTTACCGAATTTTCTCCGCTGCATGCGAGAGAATTGCAACCTCTTTCGCGGGCTTGGTTGCTACAAGTAAGTGATGGAAATTGACGTACTGGACAAGGATTATACAAGATCTCTTAAACTGTAAAATTTAAGAAACAGAGAAAACAGCATATTTACCGCCGAAGAACAGCAGAAGTTGTGGGATAACACAGAAATTTCTTCCAGGAGCAGATATTCTTTTGATACCACCTCATACAGTGCTCTCAGAGTAACGAACCAGTTATCTCAGAAAAAGCCAGGACAGATCTGAAAACTGGACTGCGACGCCAGGATCTCAAAACAGATGGACAGCGAGTAGAGACTCGATACACCGCTGGCAGGATGCACAGCCCTGATTATCAGATATACAGACAGATGGGGAAAGACCGTCCGAATCACAACTTTAAATCTCATTAAGGAACTACTCCCAGTTTCAGAAGATACTTTTCTCAGATTTTAGAAAACTGAAAATGGAACACAATACATGATACAAGATACATGATGCCACATCTTCTGAGAGAAGTGACTCGACAATACGTGCCATGACAAGTCACTTGCAGGACACACTATACAGGATGACGGATAACATACTTTAACTAATATAATAGATGAGACAGGAAATAGACAAATAAACCAAGCTTCCTCGTCTCATCGGAGTATGCATATCTCCGTGTGTTATTATAGGTTAAATTTCTTGATGTTCCCACAAACATGCGATCTTTAATTCTGACTAATTGAAATATATGACAGCGGAATTGTGCAAATCAATGCTTTCAACACACACGCGATTGAAAACATTAAACCATAACCAGTCTCAACATTACACCCCTGTTACTATTAATACTATTATACACATAAACTACATCATTATTTCGTACAGACATTTATATTTACACTACACTTTGCACACATATCAAAGGCACCTAGCCTAATCATGATTATGATAAAACTGCTAGGATTACATTACACTTTTGTCTACTATACTACTTTATTAACACCAATAGAACCATCGATTTGCCTTTGTAATGATTTACATTACACCCTTGCTACTATTACTAAGAACAAATTCACAAATCATAGTGAACATTGTCGTAGAATTTTACATCACACTTTGCTACTATTAATCACTAAAACTGCAAACAGCCAGTGTCATGGACAGTTAGATTTTACATCACACTTGCTCATCTATTACCACAGTTGTTCATTTTCACTCAATATTTATAACATCACAGTTCTTATTTTTGCTCGAACTCTAATTTTATATAAAATAACGATATTCTCTAAATATTATTTTCCTGACTATACACTTTCTTAAACTATATTTACACATTTTCAAAATTTCTGTCGTCACCAGATATAGTTTTCCCATTACGAAAGGTCGACAGATTAAAATCATTAAAAATTAGAAGTCTTCTCATCTCCATCTCCTCAGAATTTCCTTTCGTCATTTATTTCTTGTCTTGTCTAAATAATACAAAACTCAACCTTTATCTTCCTTAACATATATATAACTCTAAATAAAGTTTTTCAGCACACTGGCTATTTTCTTCCTCTCAACGCCGACTTCGAACATGTGTCAAATATACATTATTTCCAAACACATGCGGGAAATCCTTTGCTCCATTATCATCTGTTGAAATATCATACACCATCATAACATACATATTACCACCATATTTTAAATCCTTCATATTTTTATCTTTCCATTACGTTCTCCACTATCTTATATGCTTCCTAATCCGCATAAGGTGTCTATATGATACACTCTCGTCCCAAATCTCTGCTGTTTTATAGCAGTTTCAAGCCCTTTCAATAAGTCTGAAAATTAATTTCTTTGTGCTTTTCTTTCATGTGACACACTTCAGAATCTTTGCAAACTTTTCTCATATCACTCTTTTATTCAATAAAGATAACTCATCAGCAAGCAGAGTCTAAAATTTCAGCAAGACTGCATGACAAAGAAAATCTTCTATCTCCCACACTATGTAAATAGCTTTAGATCGTAGGATTCAGTTGACTGGACATATATTTCTAGACAGACACAGGTATAAACTAGTGTATTTAAGAAGGAAACTCATAGTATTTATCATATCATCGTTGTCTTTTTACTCTTTTCAAAATCAATTTCCCGATTTACTAAGGCCAATATTCCAACCGTCATATCATTACACTTTTCGTATGCGCCTTCAACTCCCATCAGTCTTTCTTCAACATTTTGTGTTTTCACAAAATTTTCTCTCAAAAGCTTTTATCTGCTCTATATACTTTCTTCACGTTCTTTCTCTTCCGATAATATTCCTTAAGATTTCTAACATATTTGCACTTGTTGTGATCAATTATTAGCTGTGCGCTCTGTTCTTTTATCATTGCCTGTATAATTCTTTCAACCCTGTTTAACAACAACTCTTCCTCGAAACATCTCGTTTCCTTTAGACAGAGTCTCTGCATAAAAACTCCGCACACCAAACACGTGCACAGGTATTTTAAAGTCAAGATAATTCAAACAGTTTTGTAGCTGAGGGAAACTTCACCAACATATATGAGTATGTCCCTCGTCATTTCTACTCTTTATATCCTGAATCTTTTCCATCCAATGCTGTTATTCTTACAACATTGTTCTTCTCTTAATTCTCCATTTGGAAAATATAAAGCAAACTCTCAGACATATTTTGACTATCTCCTGTCCCAGAATATAAGATATTTAAATTACCCATCTATTATAGTAAATGAAACAGATGAGTAATTATTTTAAAATAACATAACAATATTCATCATGAAGCAATATACGTGCTGCTTACCATTTATAACTTCTTCAGGAGAATCATGCATATATATCTTCTATCTTTTAAAATCTCGACGGATCTTGATTTCATCTTCGACAAAATACCCCTTTTCTTTCCCTTATTTCAGGATAATCAATTAATCCTTTCTATTTCAATTTCCTCTGTAGAAAATAGACATAATATTTTCACCCGCCATATTGCAGCTTCTTCTATGGCTTATACTCTTTTTATTTCATATGAACAACTTTTCCAAGTTTCTCTTATAAAATCAATATACGTGCTTTCTTCTACATATCTGCTTGTGTTTCAGTCACATCTGCTTTCATCAACTCACTTTTCCCATACTTTCTCCCATTATTTTCATTAGTTTCTTCAAAATTTAAAATTCCTGAGAAACACCATACCCCCTTTGCACACAAAAATAATAGTTCATCATTAAGCCACTTATTCTCATAACGAAACCCCATCTCGAGCTACTATCAGATTATGAATCTTCAGAATCTATTTCTTTTCTTCCTTTAATACCTGCAACCTTTTGCTCACATGAATAATCACAATCTAAAATACAGCTGCTCTTACGTAATCATTTGTCTATACTTTTTCAAGAGAGTTCATTACTCAACTCATATTCAGGAATCATGCTTAAACTGATGTATTTCCCTCGTCCTGCTTCATTTTCACAATTTCAAATCTCTCGCTCTTCCTTCCATCCAACCTCTTGCTTTTTCCTCCAGGTACCAACATCTTCTCAATCATTTCACTATCTCTTCATCTTTCCCGACAACAATTTTCGAATCACATCTTTCGAAGCCAACATCTCTGATTCTCACATCATCACATTCCGATCATATACGTTTCAAAGATAAACATTTTCACCATCTCCCACAATATTCTGGTATTTTTAAACTCTCTGCAGAATAAACTTCTTCTATTAATTCTAATCTGTTCCGTCAGCAATCCATCAACTTCTAATAATGTTTTCCAGATTTATTATAAACTATTTATCTATAACCTGCGTTTTAGAACCTTTATTCCGGAACATTCTCTGCTCAGAAACATAACAGTTATATTTTTCATCTCAAAACTTATTTCTGCACATCTTCCCATTTCTCTGAAAAGTCCATTCAAATCTGATACTCCTGTAAATGAGAATGTCAAACCAAATCAAGAGCCAGCTTCAACTACCTGCAGTCCCAATCCAGATTCCATTTTCAGAAATATTTTAATTTTCGCTCTCCTTTACACACTTTCCTTAAATCTTTTAGGATTAGCAAATTCAGGAAATCTTTTTCTTTTTAGCCCATCTATAACGGCTATGAAGCAAATTCAATTCTTGCATTCTATTCCTAAATTTTCACTTTCCATATATTTGTTTAGTATGACAGTAAGTTACAGACAAACCAGCATTCTTATTATTTTGTAATTTTCTTTTATAAATTCAGCATTAATAGTACCTTTAATACTCTTTTATATTATGTCTTCTTTATCATTTATAAAGGCTCTGCAGTTACAAATTTATTTAAAATCCTCTTTAATAAATCTGAACACCCTTTCGGTAAAGAAGTTGATCATTATTGCAAAATTTTCCACCAAAATCTGTAATATATTTCAGTCCGCATATCAACAAGCTAATAAATCTGTTGAATGACATCGAAATTTCATCACAACCACTTTAGAACAAGATAGTGCAGCAACTTTTAATTCAAAACCGGTGCTCTAAAAACAAAATCAAAAAGCTCGTCTATTGCACATGACTGTCAATGGTAGCGATCAACTGTTTTGTTTTTATCCATACACATAACAATCCATCATTATCCAGTTTTTCCAAGTTATTCTCTTATTTCTTACATCTTCCATGCACATTTCCTCAAAATCCGAACGTGCGTCGTTCATTCTATTTTCTTCTGTCAATTATAATCTGATTTCGCCACTCTGCTAAAATTGGACAATTGATTGCCAACTTCAATGCAGGTAATGCATCCTTTATTATTACCTCATCCAAAGTAGGCCTGCTTTCTGCGTCTTTCCATATCCGTCTGGTGCCACAACCACAATATATATTTCGATTTATTGCTCATAAATTTTTGCAATGCATATCTAACTCATTCTCAGATCATCCTCAATCACATAGAAAATCATCCATCCATCTTCCAAGAAAATCATTTTCCCTCAACTGAAGAGTATGAACCTTGCAGCACAGCTCCGGCTTTTATTCAGTAATCCTTTTTAACATCACATATTGAGATGCTTCTCAAAAGTTTCCTTTCTCGACAGTAACAAAATCTTGGAGAATAGATTCTTCACTTTAATTTATAATATGCACTGACCCTTTTAATTTTATCATTCTCAATTCTGGTAAAACAGGATAATCTTTAAACTTTCTTCTGTATTATTATTCATAGTAACAAAACATATATCTTTGCAAAATTTTTCTGCAACAGCTTTAGCAACACTGCTCAACATCATTAATTCTATTTCTTTTGCAAATCTTCCTCCGAAATTCTGGAAATACCTTTCATACGTAATGCAACAGAACAAGTACAAAACCTTATCACTTTATCAAAACCATTTTCACTTAAACTTTTTGCTATCTATAAAAGAAGCAAAGTACTTTACTGGGAACCCGTGAGGAAAGTTCTCCGTTTCCTTTGCTTTTGACCAGATAACTCACTTTGAATATTATATTTCCGAAGATCATGAGATAAATGCAGTGCAGTAACAATAATTTTTGAGACCACATTTACACCAGAATATATTGTAGTTTAAGTTATTAATCAAATTTCTCTATGTTCCATTATTGTTTCACCATTAGATTTTGCTAAAACCTCATTTTCCATACAATTACTTCCTCACTATAAATTATAACTCACACAATTTCATTATCCCCATCACTGGGAACCATTTCTTCTTCCAATGCTGTTATATTTGAAGACACAGTACTTTCTTCCTTTTTCATTCCCTCATGAAATTTAGGCTTTTGCTTTCTGTACCAATATTTTGAGTTCATAATTTTCTGTCAATCCATATCTTGACCACAAACATGCAGTCACCTGAAGTTGGACCACCAAATCAACTTTTCATCACATACAAACCACTTAAAGAATATATGCAAAATGCCTTCTTCTCCATTTTCTCAAATCTTTCTTCCACTTTCTTTTCTTTTCCACGTCCATACACCTCTAACGTCTTCATTTGCAGCGTACAATCTCTCTCTCCCTAAACCCTCGATGTTCTTCGCGATATTTGAACGCTCGAGCCAGTATTTTATTCTCCTGACTGGCTTCTCGATAATATGATTGTCGCTTTACATCAACTACATGTCCTCGTGCTGCAAACACTCCTACTAATAATACCTTACAACCATTTACATTTAATTGATGCCTTCCTCGTTTCGTACAGATTTTCATTTTAAATTCAGTCAGATATAAATCAGTTAACCCGAGAAAAGTAACTTCCACTCGACACTCATTTTCATCGGTTTACATCTTTCAAAGTCACAGAGGAATGAACCATTCCACACTGTTGAATAGGTGGCAAAGGAGTTTGCTCTAGCTGAAACCGGTTTGAACTCATAAATTTACCATGTTTGACAAGCATCTTTAATTTAATTGCTCTTCATAGTCAGTCCATCAACTTTTCTCTGTATAATAATTATCAACCTTTTTCTTTTAACTGTTTGAAGAATCTGTGAAACATCTAGTACATTTATTATTTTTTCCTTAATTTTTCTTCAACTGTATCATTTTCAACTGTTCTTTTACACCAGATTGTATCTTCCCCATATAATCATAAATCCTGCCACACACTTATCAACTAGAATCTGTTATTCTGGACATCCACTATATTTTCTCAAAATGATTTTTTATGTCGCACACTCCACCTAGTATTATAAATAACAACGGTTTTAAATCTTCCTTCTTCTTTTAATATCCCTATAGAGTGCAATGAATTGTATCTACAGTTTTCTTCTCACTCCTTCTTGATTTCTCTTCATTTGAAACTCTGTCTTTATCTAAATCATCTATTCCACCCTATCTAAATTCATAGTAACTGTATTTATATAGTAGATGTATCAGCCTGTGCAATACTTCTTGGAAATTCACCCTCATCAGCTGTTTCTATTTGTTAAAATTCCAGATCCCCTTTAAATGTTTTCCAATGAAATAGCATATTTGACAGTCTATTATTGCAGAACGATTCTTAGACCAATTTTATTGTTTCATACATCCAAAAATCAAGTTCAGGGTAATCCCTTAATTACCCATCTGCTGAAAATTGAACCACTTTCTGTCTCCACCTTCTGCTTTACTGGCGACTTTCTTCTCCTAGTTGCTGTTCTATAATATATCTTATTGCCTGTCTGGAACATATGTATTGTTCCCTCATTTCGACACTTCTTTAATGCCGCAACATTTCCTATTCCTCTTGTTGCACCCCAGCTAAAAATATTGCTGTGAAAGTTAAACCTTTTCTTCCATAATTATTCATCCCCTTCTTTTTTATCTGTTTTATTCTTACTTTTATCTTCAATTCCAACAACCAATAAAACTATGCCTAATGTCTGAAAAATTTCATCATTTAAAAGTGCTTTAGCAAAGTGAGCTGATATTTTTTCCTGTGCATACATGAGCTGAAATCAGTGCATCCATAAACATATCAACATTATTAATTCTCAGCACTTCTGAAGTCCACACCTCCATTTTTTTATCATCACTTTTTTTATGCATTTTCCCTGAAAATCATTAGTGTCCTTTCTTATATATAGAAAATATTCTTTTCTCTCGTTAATTCTTCTGATGTTTTTCTTACTTTTCCTTTTCAACTATTCCTGGATTGATCCATTTTATTCAATCCTCCTGATAATCCAAATTTATTTTTGTAAATTTTATATTTTTAATTTCATAATATAATTTATTTTTGAAATCTTATAATACCGATAATTTGTTTATTGGTTTGCATGTTTTGATTATTTAATAATTCTGTTATTGTTACATCACAAAGATAAAAATACCTCCTGTCAATTAAATAACCATTTATTCAATAAATCATCTAATTTTTTCTTATTTTCAGACAAGTTTAAATATTCTCAAGATACCAAAGTAAACTCTTAGGTGTCCTTCCCTCTAACTTTCACAACTGAATATCTGATACAATTATATTTTATATCGTCTTTTTCTTTTTACTCTTCTGCAATTTTTATATAAATTTATATTCTTTTCCGATCATCTTCTCTAAAATATTATATGCAACTCCATTATTTATTTTACCATGACCTATATTACGATTCATTTACAATCATTCCCTATCAAATCTGTATATAAATCCTGTTGAACACAGAACAAATCAAAATCAGTTGAGTTACTGTAACATCATTTCACAAAATTCCAAACATGTGATGGTTTTCACCCAACATCAAATCCCATATCATTTAAAAAACCTATCATTTTTATAATCTTTAATACATATTTGATATTGTACATTATATTTAAATTTAGACTTGTCAGCATTAATATTCCAACGGAGTGTCTTGGCCAAAATATGATTTATATTCTTCATAAACATTCCTTAGCGCATTTGCCCTATTTAAAACGATACACTGCTCCAAGCATTATTTATTATTACATAAGCTATATTTTGTTAAAGCAAGATACTACATTGCCTTCATTATCAGTTATTTTCTTTTAAAAAACTAATAACTCCTTCCTTACACCCAAGATTATACATCATCATTTGAAACTTCATCTCACATTTTAGGTTCTTTTATTTTCAATCCTCTTTTTCCATTTCCGTAATTTTATTAGTTCATTTTTTTTATGAACATATGATTTATAACTTCGTTTGATTTGAGCTTTGTTTGTATTTTATCATTTATCATTTTGATTCATTGATGCTGCTAATCTTTTCTCCATTTTCTCCTCAAATTCATCAACATGTTTTCAACTCAAGCACCTTACCATACGTCAGTGTTTTCCGCATTCCTATATCGCAACATTTATACTCGAAAATTTTCCAGAACTTTTGGAGAAAAATCTTGCTTAAACGATATTATCACCCCAACTCGCCATTATTCTTTGCTAGCTTTTCCGTGAATATCGATAAATCCTAACAGTCCAGCGACTAAACAAATAACTTTCTCAATTCAATTCTATTTTTCTCATCCATTTTTCCTCCTTTTCTCTATCTTTCTATCCCAAATCATTTCCAACAGACCGTATCCTGAACCTGTCAAACCACCCATTCCTCTATTGTGCATCTAACTGCGATAAATATGACCTCCTGTAAAACTTATTATTCCAATTGGAAGCATTTATAGTTTTATTAAGCACCTCCACTACTATCTTTTGCTTTTCAATTATAATGAGTTAAATTTTTCATATCTTCTCTGTACGTAGTCTCCATTACTCTTCTCTGGTGCTCAGAATATAAATTTCTTTCTTTATTATTTCTATAAACTCATCACTTTTCACCTGTATAATAAATATCTTCTCCTGTATCTTTATTATGATCTCGGAAACCACTATTGAACACATTGTTTTAGCACCATCATCGATTGGTATCTATATTTGAATCGGGAGCTTTGATTTAATCTCATGTTGCTGATCACCAATCCTTTACAGAAATTTTGATTTCTTTATATTTAATAGATATAATGTGCATTAAATATGTTGATACTGGTCACTATTATTCAAAACAGAAGAATTAATAACAGTCTCCTCATCTTGCAGATATATTCTCACCCTTTTCAAATTACGAATTTTTAAAATAGACACTCCCTATGATATACTGTTTAATAGAATTGATCATTTAAATATGTCCCGATATTTTGTACAGTCCTGTCTTTGAAAAGTTTCTCAATATGGCTCCTCCTGTAATCTTGAGAAAAAGCTGTCTCCTTCTATCAATCTCACATGTAATTTTAAACCCGCATTTCTTCATCTCTCTCTTACTTGTTATTTTGACAATAACTCGTAAACCACTCAGTAGTATTATCTCATTTTTCTGAAAAGTAAATAGTCTTTATTATCTATGATAGTTTGATATATCATAAAAATATTAATTTGTCAATCTGACCTTATTACAAACTTTTATTGCTAATTTTCTTTCCTTTATTGACTTTATATCTCACATTTAATGTATTATATACCAACAGAAGAAATTAATAGTAGCATTTTGTAATGATAAAGATTATTGTGTGTTATTATTTTCTATTTTACGAAAAGTGCATTTTGCATACCAACAAAAAGAGACTCCCTCAAAGAAAAATCCACAAATATATGTGGAGAATTATATTTGAGAATTATTTATATGTTCACAATATAAAACAGAGTAACATAATTTTATATACATTTCCGGTTTTTCAGCTTAGTCTCTTTTATATCCTATATATATATATCTGTTCCTTTAAAACAAGTTCAGCAATATCTTTTGCTCTTAAGTTATGGTTGTTAGCGATATGTCTCCATCAACACTTTGATCAAAGAAAACATCACATATCTCCATGCTTTTTACGAATCCTTTGGTAGGGTGTGTACTTCTCCACAAGTACTCTGAAACCCAGCACTTCCAAGTCCCTCCCACTACCGAGATGTTCTTTCACTTGTTACGATAAATTTACATTCTTTGCAGCTTTCAACACTGTCTCTTCATCCAGAGGTTTTATAGCAGACATTATTTATTACTCTTGCTTTTATTCATCTCTTTCAGTAATTTAGTTGCGCTGCCGCGCCGCAAACCATAGAGTCCTGTAGCGATTATGGCAAACATCATTTCCTTCAGTGAGAGTATGAGCTTACCTCTATTCAAACTTATAGTTTTCATCAACACTGCGTGAACGTTCAATCTCGATCTTACGCTACGACAGGCCCTGCATATTCTGCAACCGCAAAACCATGCCAGGTTTCAACAGCATCAGCAGGAGATACTGGCAACTGTTCCAGTGTGATCATCCACAGCTCATATCTTCACCTCGACTGGTGTGATCCTCCGTCTTCTCCCACTGAAACTCCCGCGTGAGTAGTGACATGTTTAACGTTTTAATACGGGACTTATTGCCGACACCGTTTCTTATCTGGCTCAAATGCTCTTCCTGCAGCAAAATGCGTGCAAATGTCGATGCAAAGCGAATTTCTTCCTGTCGATGCTATTCCAGCTGCGGTTCTTCATCATGTCAGCTCTTGCCATACCTCCACGCTTTATGTGTCTTTCAGGAATTCTGAAAATACTGTCATTGCTGATTTTGATAAATCTGCTGCATCTACTACATCTTTTATTTTTCTCTTCCTAATTTAGCACACAAGCTTCTCCATATGCCCGTTCAGTTGATTTCCTTTCCATTATCCATACCTCCTGTTAGCCACTCCTTCCATAGCTTTTTACACTCCTTCTTCATCATTCACGGCTCGTGGAGATCCTGCGATATACTCATGAAAGAAACTCCTCACCTTTTTACAGTATTGAGTTATTGTTTGGTTTTCCTTTACAGTTCTCTTACCCAGCGCTTTATTATTTCATCACAATTGGCGTCTGTCCATTCTGTCATCACGTGCCAGACAATGTTTAAATTTGGTCTTCCAACTCCTGGATACATCCATTACATCAGACACCTTTTCCACCGACCCAGAAGATTGTTGTAATCCACGATTGCAACCGTTGTCAAGTTTCATAGTGAGCCTCGCCGTCATTGCCCTATATTTGACCTTCCTGTAATCTCCGTCTCCTAATATTGCATACACTCTGTAAACATTATCGCACCTTTTGGTAATCTATATTATCCATTTGCTGCTGAAAGTTCTTCGTTCCAGAGATCCTGTCGATTTCACCCTGGGAAGTTTTTCATATCAGGGTGTCCTGTAACGGTGAATGCCACTTTCAAAGTAGGGTGCATCAGATCCTTGTTTTGCATATCCTTTTCTATCAATGATGGTTGTGCGTTGGTGCGGCATGCCCTTTACTTACTGGGCTGTGGCCCCAACCCTGTTTTCCATTTTTGATTTGCAGGATCATTCATTTCATTCAGTATATGTTGCGCTTGCTAACATCAGTTGTTATTGATAATGATCCCCTCAGGCGTCCTGATTTAGCCTCCAGCAAATCATTTCAATGATGTCTCTTCTAAGTCTTGCAATTTTCTGCAACCCCCACTCCATAAAACCTCCATTATTATTTTTCTTAGTTTACATAATCACAACATATGCACTTCCATAATTATACAATTCCAGCAATTTTATTTCTAGCATGCATTATTTCATCCAGAACAGCTTCAATTTATTGAAAACTCAGAGTATCAAACCTTATATATTCACTTTAGTTCTCTTCGTGGTTATAGAAGAACAGTGATATGAATAATATCACGCCACAACAAGCGTCACTTTTAACTCCAAATTCCGTCGCACTCTTTTTACGCCTTCGGTATTATTGTTTCAACAACAAGTAAAGCACTGTACAACCCGTTGTACCTGTGAAACGCTTTAGGAACATTCCCTATACCAAATGATGAATCCTTCCAAGCTCACTCTTTTTAGTTTCCCGACAGTTTGCAGAAATTTCACTTAACATAGCTCTGGAGGAAAATAATGTGGCCTCTGCTTAATCCTGTCCTTAATAAGATTATGGAAAATAATGTAGCAAGATTGGAAGATTTTTATTTATAAATAACAGTCCAAGTCTCCCAACACAGTTGTTATTATCTGCCATCAGTACCTTTCTCTTGATATTGAACATTTTTCCCTGAATTATTTATAATCGGGAAAACAGTCCCACACCCAAACAGTATAACCGATATTACTGTATGAATTTTATGTCCTCTGCGCATTACTGCACTCAGATAATATGTCAACTCCATTTACATACACAATCCACAGAAGAAAAGAAATATCCTAAAAATACAGCACTTCCTTACTTTTAAATGAAACAGATTTCATAAAATCCAAGTGATCACTTTAGACGGTTCTGTGTCAGTTGTTTTCTCCTTAAGGAAAATACTACTACGCATAAATCCCGCAATGACAGATCGTAATCGTGAATAACGTTTTACGTATTCCAACTTCAGTCTTACGACTCATTTACCATACCAACTTTATTATGAGAATTGGAAGAACCATTGCCACCTGGCAAATATCAGCTCAGTGGTTGACTGCATTAGACAGGTTCAACCTTTCCTTATTGGTCGCCAAATCAGGAATTATACATTGGTGTGCGGCGACAAGAGCATGCCGTAAAATAAAGTCCTCCAACACCGACAAGATAAATCAGTGTTGCCATTTGTGAACTCTTTTACAGGATTAAAAATACATGATTGTAAGAAGTCCAAGTGGCAACCTCCCATTAACACATGAATATTGACCTTTTACCAAAACGTGATTTTGAATTGTTCAGACAAATATCCCACAACAGGATCTGACACATCAGATCATCAATTCCCAGCAAAACAATGCCAGGACAAGATACTGATAAGTTTCGCAACGGAACAAGATTCTTTTTTCGTTTCAGGTGGCAACACAATACGAAAGCCACTGGTTATAACTGGTTCATCAAGGTAAATATGAAACCCCAAGACCATAAATAATATATTACTTGGTCATTTATTATTCTTCTCCATTTTCCAAAGTATTTATTTCAAACACTTTTTCTTAATCCGCTTTTTATTTTATTCACATCATCAAAAATCAAAGTCAGAAAAATTCTTTCATGCTAGTATTCCCTGAACCCATCATTTAGCATTTTCTCATCCGCTTCCACTTACGCTTTCACTTCCTGCCCGTTTTCTTATCAGTTTCTTCCTGAGCACTGTTACCAATTTCTTTATCTTTAAGGTACCCAAATCGCTTCACATATTCTTCTTTATAATCCTGTTCTGCATATATTCTTGTATGTGAACCCTTTCAAAACCTTCAGTTGAACACTTATTCTGGATTATCATATATTCCTTCCATGCTACTGCAGGTTGTAGCCTTGTCACTTAGTCTGTATTATTAGGGTAGGTATTCTCTCACAGATATGAAAGTCTTAGTTTATCCAGTTTATTTCCAACCCTAGTTAAGACTCTGACAACAACACTACACACAACTTAAGTCTCTTTTTAGCATTCTCCTTACTTTTTTTTCTATATTTGAAATGGAACTGTCATATCATCTGTCCACTTTATACCTTTTTTCAAGTCCGGGTTGTTGAATATCTTTGCTGCAATTGCAGACCCCACTCCACCTTGTGAAAAATCCATACAAACAAAAAAATTATTTTTCCAAATTTTTCATTCAGCATAAGCATTGTACAAAATATCCCGCCATCAGTATCCCATTTTAGTTCTTTGTGTCGTTCGATTTCCCCGGAATTTCGTCCGGAATAAAGAACTGCATTCCTTGTCAAGAGAAGCATCTGAACATTGCAGATATTGCACGCGGCAGTCTGTTAACCTCTCTTCACGAAATTATCATAGTCTTTTCAGCATCCTTATTTTCCAACAGCCACCCATGAAGGCCAGTATTCCCGATTTATAAGGTATTTCCTTATAGTTATAATCCATAATCCATGATTTATTTTATCTCTACAGCGTATTTTCATCCTGAAGCTTCTTCGTTGTAAACTCTTCCAGTTATTCTTGGATATTTTCAATCTGACGATAAAATATCTTATTGACATTATACGCCAGCACAAAGAAAATACTAAACAGTACACATTTATCGCAATTAATATCCGCTGTTACTCCCCATTAAACCTTTCTGACGATAATTAGGGTTCAGCCTTCTTTACTTAAAAACAGTCTTTAGCAAAACCCATTTTTTCTATTTTAACTTTTTCTTTGAATGCACATTTTTTTCAATATTTTTTCCAGTTTACAAAGATTTTTTCATCATTATTTTTTCTTTTCATATCTTTTCTTCTGCTCTTTCCCCGCCACATCTGACCTTTTCATTGTAAACCTTCTTTTTCTGCTGCCTGAGATATTCCTGCCCTCTGATTAAATCCCAGAACCCTTATAGGTCCAGTTCAAATCAACTGCTTTGTTAGGCTACAGGATATTCATACTATTTCTTTTCTATTCTTTTATTGAAAATTTTGATTTTATTTCTTCAGAAAAAAAACTTTACATGTATTCGATTTACTACCCTGTGCTATTCTAGCACATATTTCTTGTCGTTCATCATATATTTTTATTATTTTTCTGTTTCCATTAACAATTTATTTTTAAAATTTAAAGACACCTTCCTTCCAGTTTTTCTCCATTTAAGTCTTTCTTATTTCTTGTTTTCTTGAGACATAGTTTCAAATTTCACATGTTTTCTCAGAACGAAAATCCTTACATTTTCACAGGATCTACATCATTTTCTCATCAGTATTTTCTCTTGCAAATGTTGCACTTGCAATGCTTTTTCTGGCTTTTTCTATTTCCTCGTTCATTATAACTGAACACCTCTCTTACAATGCAAGGCTTTATTCCAAGATTTTCCTTCTTCATTGTCCTCACATACCATGTAAGCAAGTATGTTTTGATTTCCACAGCATTCACCATAACCACATTCTGACAACCAGTTTCTTTGCTAGCACTGTAACTGTTCTTCATGAGTATGTTCTTTTATAGTCCTCCTTTTCCTGCAGTTCAATTATCCTGTCCAGCACCTAATGTCCTTTTCTTCAGCTCGGTTCTAAGTTTTCCGTCAAGATAATCCAGTATTTTTGTAGACATTTAGAAAATTTCTGGTACTGGACAGAATAATATAACGGCACCCACCACCACATATCCACCCATGATTTAATGCCGCTCTGTCTTATGCCACTTATTAAAATACGAGAAATCTCCCTCCGAACAAAAAATTCAATTTACAACCGCACACTATCATGTGTATTCTTTCTCCATTTCCTTTATTTTCTATCTGCACAGATGACCACAGTGACTGGTACTCGCAACCATGCCTCTATTTTACAACTTTATCTCCCACCCCTTATTTCTTTTAACATTCTACCATATTTAGTATACATTTCAAACATTTTATTTTTGCAAGTAATTCTCTAAATAAGGGTACAATATTTTTAGTAACATAAATTGAAAATCAACTCAGAGAAAATAAGGATATTTTATACCTAAAGCCCACAAAAGAATGGTTAGAAAACTGGGAAAAGGTTAAAGATGTTACAGCCAACAGTAATCTTTGAAGAATATCAACTCAAAGTTGAAATTGCCGGAAAGAATTATTAGATGTTATGGATATTGACCATGCTCTATTCCTACTGGAGAATTTCTAGTTGCGGATCCCTTGTTTATTTAGTTGATTGTGATGAAAAACATATTTCAAAAGGACTCCTCACCGGTGAATTCAGAATCAAGAGTTCGTGTTATGAAAGCCGATGACAGATTAGACAGATATGGCTGTCAGATTAAAACTTAATGACAACAAATCAGTTACTTTGAAGAAGCTCTGGCAGGATACTTAGCACTTAGAAAAATGTAGAAGAAGGAGACTTTTTGATTTATGTTGATATGACTTGGATGTATCTAGATAAAAAATTACATGACTTATTGTGATTTTAATGAAAATGGTTAAAGAAATCCTGAGTGGAAATCTTTGCGATACTTGACTATTTTGCAGATTTAAAAAAGTTATGAAGATAATCCCAACATCGAGATGGTGAGATTGAACTGATCAATACCTGAATATCACCGCCAGTTTTTCCAGACAGGAATTGAGATGGAATTGTCCGGTATTTTCCATTATGACAAAGATAACAACGCGCTGCTTATCATTGAATTTATTGATATTGAACTGACCTATTCAGAAACCAGACAGAAGATGAAGATTTGAAGAACAGAAACAAACAAAAAAAGAGCGATGGTATTGAGTAAATTGATGTAAAAGAGATATCTCAAAAGAAAATTGCACTATCGTAAAACTATATTTTTAATTATTTATCTTACAACAAAACAGGAATAAATTTAGAAAAGTCACCTGTCTGAGCCTTTTAGCAAAGTTTTAATTTTTCCACGAATTGCACTGTTTGGAGTAAGGAGTAAAAGTTTTAGCAAATGAAAAATGTGGTTTCACAATGTTTATTTTTACTACTTGAACACTCTCTTTATGTACTGTTTATTTTTTGAGCATTGGTGCTCTTATTTTCCAGTACCTTAATCCATATGATTAAAAACCTTCAAAGTCTTTTCCACTTCTTCCCTTGTAGAGTTTCTCTCACACCTGTTTATAGTCTTTCCAAGATCTCCACTATGTCCCTCATCTGATGAAATGGCAGAATATCCACCCTTTCTATGTTTTCAAATCAGTATAAACTAGTCGGTCATGCACCTCTCACTTCATCGAATATCCTGAACGTACCGGTCTCACCCATACAGCTTATTTATGTCAGCTGTACTTGCAATTTACTGTGGTGTTCTAGACTGACAGGTAGGTCATATCTTGTATTTCATGGGATTAATATACGAGCATCGCTAGCACCATATCAACATATTCCAGTGTACTTTAGCTTTCTTTTTCATCAAAAACGTAATCCTGAAGCATCCAGTGCTGTGTGAATTCCACTCTTTCACGTTTAAACAGCTTCATCAGAAACTCAGGTTGCAGCAGAGGTTCCTCCTGAAACAGTAAACGCCCCCACTTCTTATGCAACCCTTAATCCTTGAGAATTTCACAACTTTCCTGCGTCATCATGTATTTTTGTCCTTCTCATATTCACGTATCAACATTATGACAAGTAAAAGACATCTCAGAGGCACCCCTGCAGAATAGGACAAATCTATTCCAGGCCCGTCTTTTGTTCCAAAGACTAAAAGAGTGTATATATCCCTCCATAATTTATTCTTCCTCATTTTCTTCTGATTTATTTGTTAATTTTTATTATTTTAGGTAAATAATGCCGCCAATCATCATTTAAGATAGCCATGCATTATTATATAATATCCTGTAATTTTCTCAATCAGAATTGCTTCTTGATATAGTTCTGTTAATTACATCAGCTGCTGTTCTTAGTAAGTTTTACAAAGTTTACTGCATATCCGAACCCCTATTGTAAGCTGTGGATAATTTTGCAATTTTCCACAGCATTCAAGAAGTTCCTTCCAACACGTTTATCTCAAGTGGTGTCCCGTCTGATTGACATCCGTTCAACAGTCCTACCAGTTCTTTTTCTCATTTTCACGCACCCATCGTTTCAGGTGCATTGCAAATGGCATGAAATCTGTCATCAGCATCTTCGAATGGTAATTTGCTACTGACGTGCGGATGTTACCGCCCTCTTGTATCTCTTCCATGCATAGGTTTGTCCAGGTCCGAAAGGTTTCAGCTCCTTCTCCGTCAGGAGTGTTTCTGTCTTTTACCATATACAATATTTGAAGTTATTGTCAATACGACTGAGTAGGTATTGGTATCTTCTGTGCACATTTTTATGACTTCTTTATTTTGTTCAAGATTTTTCAATCACATTCATTGCAAACTGGTCTGTTGCATCATCATTGTCACCAAATGGAACATATTCCTTTCAACAACGTAGTCAATCGCATCTCCTTCTTCGTCTTTACAACTTCCATTTTCCATACTTACTGTGTTGCCATGAATCGCAATTATTGAAATTCCTATGATTCAAACAAGTTTCTCTGCCCTCTTTAATGTCAACATCATGTACGCCATTCAAGCGCTTCATAAGAATATTTATCATGCATGTAGTGGATACGTTCAATGCTTTTGCTACAAGTTTCAGCGAGTCAGTCTAATAATTTATCAATCTCCCATACTTCGTCAAATCTGCAGGGTCTCCTCTCTCAATCCTCTGAACCGACCTTCAGGAGCAACCTGTAATTTAGATTTATCATCTTCCACCCATTTATAGCATGAGCACGCTTAGGTAAAGCCGACCCTCGTCTACAGAACTGCATTCATGTTGTCCTATCAAGTCATAGGTGAAACGCAGCAGGCATTCCAGACAGTTATCTCCAACCGAGGTCTCATAATATCATCATTACTTTCATACTGAACTGATGACAGTATCTCATAGACACTTTTGCACAGTATTTTTCCAGTTTTCGGTGTAATTTTTCACCCATAACACTGTCGAGTTAGGTTCAGGATGCTCCCATGTTATAAAGTGTGCAGAATTTGGAAACTGTTCTTAGTTACAAGAGACCTTCTTCCGTCAAAGTCCTATTCCACCTCAATCGATCGAGCGGGTAACCCATACCGGACCTCCTGAGAATAATGCAGCATCATATTCAGAGTCAAGAATCTGACAGTCCTCAGCTCATTGGCAAAAGTGATCCATAAGTTCCTCAGCTCAGTACCTTCCTCTCAGTAAATCTCTTTTCTCATATAAATATCAAGGAATGTAGAGTTCTTCTCCTATACCGTTTCAATGCCCATTCGATCTCTTAGTCGCCGCAGACAAGTCCACTGAATAGCTCCTGCACAGAAGCTAGTAGTTGTGACAGATATCATGGTCCATAAGTCGTCATCTCCTCTGAAAGCTTTTAATGCTTTAATCTCGTTCAAAAGTTCTTTCTCAATCTTATGATCCAGTCATTTACAGCCGGATCGCATTCCTTAAATCTAGTTTCTTCACGCCCTCATAGGCGCCTCTCACACCTGTCAAAGTGCAAACCCTTCTGTGTAACTCCCTCATTATTCTCCCTCTTCCATAAGTCATCAGGTGGTCCTCGTACACCCTGTATGTCTTTGCTTTATACATGCAGCATAAGCTTTCGGGAGAATACCCGTCATTATGTGTTTTTCTAGTATTATGCCGAATATTTCCCTGCCAGTTTGTGATCTCCACTTTACATCCAAAAAGCTCTAGTGACTGTAACCATTCTTAATCCACCATTAGGGAAATCGTACTCTCGATGCGTACCAGTCTGAAGTCCCATTGATCTCCAAATCCTTTATCACATAACCATTGCGACTATAGTATTCATTTGAGATGGTATTTTGCTTCAGCATCATAAATTTTGTTTCTTTTCACCTGCAAATTTTTCCATAAGCGACTTCCACAACAGTTGCAGTAGTTTCTGTCGGTTCCTTCCAAGAACTTTCATCCCTTGATATTCTGTGGTAGTTTCTCTGATAAAAGTCTCGTTGCTGTCAACTTTTTGACCCACACCTAAAACCTTCTCCATGCGTCCATTATGTAACACATCCTTTCTATATTAAGTGGCTTTTCTTATTTCTAACTATTATAACTTCTTGTTTTGCCTGAAACTCAAAGTAAATTTTATACACACGTGAGTTTTTGTGCTACTGATCAGCTGCTTACTTTTATAAATTTTACTACATATGATTTGTGTCCACTGAAAACTGTTACTTTATTGGCGCAAATTGACAAAGATAGGTAAAATTCCATATATAATTCTTTTATATCTGCTATATTAAATTTTTATAACTCAAAAATTACTTTTGAAAGGAGAAAGCAATTTTGTGCACAAGGAGAAAAGTCTAGAATCCTCCCATCAGTCTTAATTGCATTGCCGGTGCTGTCCCAGCTGCGAGTCTCATTTTAACATAAGTTCTGAAATTTGCGCATTACCCTCGCCCACAATAATGGCGGACATGAATTTCAATATCACTGCTATAAACTTTTTCAAGAGAAATAATATGAAGGAAATTACTGTCAGCATACCATTACAGAGGCAGGGTTCACTGGTTGCAGGAGTTGACATTTACTCCTGCCCGGATATTCTGCTTTTCAGGAGGGAGATTTAGTTGATATTGGACAAAATGCTTCTCTTTTCTTTCACACACAATATTAACTGGAGACATTGTGGGAGCCTCTCTCCTCTCGCATATTTTCCAGATCCTATAGAGAGGAAGACCACTCGAATTTCGATTAGTTGCCTTAGACTCTCGTGCAATCTCTAGGAAAATAAGAACAGCATGAAAATCGTAGGATTGAACTCTTCTAAGTTCTGTCGCGTCTATTTTCAGTGGGATTTCAGCTAAAGGAAAGAGCACCTTTTATTCCCACCTGTCTATACACATTATGGATTATTGTCGGTGTTACATCGCCACTTTTACTTTGGGATCGCTAGCCTCGATTTACAAAATACGTTTATATGGTTTTGGAGGAGCTGATCATTTTGTGAGCAGTATCCCCTGGCTGCAAAGTTTAAAAACATATGCTGACTTTGATGTCATGACATGTTTTGGAATGGGATTTGTCATGATAGGTAGAGGAATTTCAATAATAACAAAGATTTTGTTACCTCAAAAGCAGGAAATCAGGAAGAATACTAACATCATCGCAAATGTCTCTATAAACTCTGCCCTGTTTTGGGAATTTTATGATTTGCATCATTATGGCAATTTCACGATTTTGTCAAAATCATATCTTCGTCACCAAGTTGTAATTGTATCATGTATTTCGCGTGCGGTGCATTTCACCAGTGATTATTCCACAGGAAAACAGGTATAAACCAACGGAAAATTATGGCGCACCTATCAATACCTGTAATTGCGTATTTTCAAACAGAGCTCTCCAACGGCCTGAGGCCAGGAAACTCAACTCGACAAACGTCACGCTTCTCGTTATTCTCTGCCTTATCGTTGCAGTGTGGCATGGATCTTGCCGGTGATATTCTTAATAGACTTTTAAGTCGAGCTGACATGCCACAGGTGCACGTCCACTTTGATTCCATGGTCATGGAGCAGTAATTGGCGCAGCCGTAAGTCCAGCTGTTATAACATTCCTGTGTATATCTTTTAATATTCATATGCGCAGATTGGACTCAAAGCAGTGCCAGCGTGATTTAGCGGTTTCTTCTCAGGCTCACAGTAGCTTCGTTACAAAAGGAATTCCATTTTGAGACAGACGAGCCCTGGACGACTCTATGGACTTACACTCATTATGCCAAATATCTCCCAGTACTACCTTTTGAACACGATCTCTTCCATTTCACCTCATTACTGGCCTGTTTTCCTTGGAGGATCTCTCAATCTGTCTCAGTGCACCTCTCAGAAAGTTTCTCCAGATGTTCTCCGTTTGCAAACTGACCGATGTCAGAGAAGCAATTACAGTAGTTATTATCTATAATTGCTTATGTGAAAGCTCGTTTATCAAACTGAACTGCTTTACACCGGATCACTATGACGAATAAATTTAATCACATAAATGCAGAGATAAGTATTTGATGTGCCATTTGATTATAGAAAGCACCGTTGCCGTCTCTGGCTTTCATATCAACAGTGGAGAATCGCATCCAGAAGTACCAACTGATTTGAAAGCTACTGAAAGATACCTTATGTTGACAGTTAGCCAAAATCTGTTGAAACTAAAAATTAATATTTCGATGTTACAGGACACTGTTGTTTCACTGTGGTTTCCTCACATATCATGAAGTTATTTTGAATGATTTTGGAAGGAAATGCGCACACTGAACCCACCTCTCTCTCAGCTACTCTGATACACGACGAGACAGGCCCTGGAAGGAATGGAAAAGAGGACTGGAGCCGACAGGATTGGCAGACATTCTCGAGCGGCAGTTGTAGAACCTGGATAAGCCTTTAATTGTTGATTTGGAACTGCAACTACCTTTTGATATGATTATAACCAATTTACCAGCATGGGAGGGTGTGCATATTCCAGTGCAAATTTATCGTAGAATGCACTTCGTCAACAATACTCGCAAACTGCCTAAAATTAATATTTGAAAAGCCTTCCACAGTTCTCGGGAACAACATTGTCACTCAGATACAGGAATTTTACAGTAGTGTCGTCGAGCAGAAGAACTATTACAAATACATAAAGAGGAGTCACCTGAATCATATGTTATATCTACTGGAGGACAGGAAAGGAAATATCAGATTTTATCCTGTCAGAGGAATGAGGTTCAAATCTTGTGAGAGGAATGTTTGAATTTACAAACTTCAAAAACAAATAAAGGATTTGAATATGAAATTTAATTTTACTGACTGTTGCTTGTTATTATTCTTTAACAGACTTTTACCGGATTGAAAACACAACAAAAGACTTCTTTATCATCCGTATACGTTACGAAAATTTGGAAGTTTTGATAAAATAAGGCTGAAGTTATTGTTTTTCATGCGAATATAAGTGGAAAAGCACTTTAAAATGCTATTACAGACACGCTTTTGAAAAGGAAGGATATCAGAATTAATAATACAATATCTCCACAACCGAAGTGATACTGTCGCAGAAAAATTACTGAAAATACATACCTGGGTCAAGAATCTCAGGATAAAATCAGAAGAAGAAATGTCATAAGAAGAAAACAGATTGAATAAAAATAACTTCATTGTATTATTTGATGGGAACTGTTTAAGATACCATTCAAAACCTATAAATCGAATAATCTTGTGTGTTGTATTATTTCAGACCACCGTCGCATGGAAGCCAACTGTCGACAATCCATAATATCTGGATATTATTAAAGATACTTTAGGGTAGCTGTCAAGCAGTTCAAGACTTCATGACAAGCCGTAATTCACTTGCGAGCCTGATTACCAATGTTATGTAATGATAGGAACAACCGGTAATTTTCTGTACCCATTTCGATTCCTGGAATTGATGATGAAATTGTTCTTAAAACCTCAAGACTTAACAACTGTACTCATAAGTGTTATTGAAAATGCCACATGTTATTTTAAAGGATAAAAGAACTTTAAATGAAATAGCGGATTATTTTGTATTATAAAGAGATAAGTTTATCGACAAATGTCTCTTAAAAACTGGAGAAACAGTCTTTTTATGGCAATACTTAATTTTCCTAAACACTTCTTTTTTTTATTTTCATTTATTCCGGTGTATATTATGTATTATATTCCACTGGATCAATTAATTTTCTGCTGTTGCTTCCATTTCGGTTTATTTTATCCAGTCTGCCTATTTTATTCACTATATGTTTTACTTATTCATTTAAAATAATCTCTCACCATGTATAAAATTTTTTTTTTATAACTATTTCTTCCGCTTGTTTCATCCATCTGAAATATTTCGCTATTTCCTCTTCATTCAGATTTCAAAAAGTTCTTTTATAAGTTTATTATTCACATTTTTCATCTAATATTTTTTTTCAACATCAAGATTTTCAAAAATCTATACCTTTAACCTGTAATAACATTTGCTTTTTATCTGAAAGATAATTTATTTCATTTATTTTATATTCCATTTCAGATATACATTATTCACAAGACTGAACACGCTTTCTCAGTTCCTCATACCCTCTCTGTCCTTTTGCGGCTCACATCCTTGATAACTTCAATATAATCCTTCAGTAAAAATCTTTTATCTCACTTGAATTATTTCATCTCAATCTTTCCTTGAGTTAAATTATTTCGTAACCTTATAATTTGTTCAAAAAAATTTGTATCACAGTTAAAAAATAATATTATAATTTTTTTTCATCTCATTCTGTTCTATATTAAGGTTTTGTGCTGAGGAAATATTTTTTACACAATTAACTTTTTATTTAATTCTTGTTTTTGAAATACTAAAATGTTAATCCAAAGATAGTCCAAAGCTGCAATTGATGCAAGCCAAAATGCAATTATTCCTCTTTTATTGATAAAATGCCAACGCAAGACCTCCAACCCAATTCCGGCAGCCATAACATCACGCGAGACATATCTTAACAAGGAACCAACCAGTGCCGGGCATGGGATACAGGAATTTAAATTACTAAACATCGCAGGTTCTGTAATTCCAAAGGCAGATATCGCGTCGACATTGAAAACTGATTCTGCTTATCCTTTTGAAGGAAATATGTTGCAAGTACAGTCTTGACTGAGCTGATATTTACAGTTATCAGAGTATCATATAACAAATCTCCAGCCTCCTCAGTAGCAGATAATTGTAAATCCACTGCTATAATTTCTCTGTACAGGATAGCCCTGTTATTACCAATGGAGCATGTTATCTGAATAATATTAATGCCCAAATATTTAAATCTATGTATGAATGGTAATTTGAAAATTTCTGTCAACCATTCTCCTAAAAGTTCTTGCAACCGGGTTTATAAATATTAGTACACTTGTTGGCCAGCTAACGTTACAAATGGCACCCATACTACCTTAATACTTCATGTTCATGACAAAGAATTTCTTCATGGAAGCACATTGGGTTATTCCTGCAAACATTGCCGGTAACACCTGGAGCCCAGACACCCTATCATCACATTATTTTAAGAACCCTAAATTTAAAAACAGATATTTTCCTGCATCACTTCGTAAAAGGATCCTTTAAATAATCCGCCATTTTGCAGTCCATCAATTGTGTCATTCTTAAATATACCCCTTTATCTGCTAATTCCCTACTATTGATATATTTTACAAACGCGAAGAGATGGCATAACTCCCGATACCAGCATTAGCCCCAAACAATACCAAGAGCTTCATTACCTTGAAACTTTTTAACAGTTGACCAGCAAATCATCACTGGTAACATACCAAAGACTGCTCCATCTTATCCAGTTCAGAAAAATATATATTATTTTAGTTATCTGTGAAATATCCTTAAAGAATTATATATTATTTTTCCATCTTTTCGCCATTACCCCAAGCATTTTGGCTCTGACCTACAGCTACTCTTCATCCAAGACATCCTCCTGCTACTCAGTACAGGTATCAACGGTACAAAAATTTCAGCCAGATGTGCAACCATTCGAAGCAGCAGCTGCTTTGTCATTGTAGCTAACATCTTCTTGATGCAGATTCTATCTTGACAATTCCCAATAAAATCCTTTTTGTAAAAACTCCTCATCATTCCCTCATAATTACCTGAAATTCGTTCTGCATTTGTAATGTCCTTCACTGTAGGGCAACCCCTGAATTTTCTTCATTTGTTTTAGCTTCATCAACTAATGCAAATCTTCATTCTTGCAGCACAATATGGAGAACACTGGCTATATTATCTTTTCCACCTATAAGTTCCAGTAGTTTTTGCTTTTCTGGTATTTCACAACCCTCCTAAAAATATTATAATTAAACCCTTATTTTTTTTTTGACCTTCCAGTAATCTATCCAAAATCACAATTGCATGCACATTCCAATACAACAATGTTCTTTGGAAACACCACCGATCATGTTCATTTTGTACTCCAGAATATCTGGATTTTTAGTCGATTTACCGGTCTTTGAGCTTTTGAAATTGAAGGTCGGTTTTATTGCAACTTTAGTTTATAGCATTCCTGTTGGTGGCCCACCACCTCCTCCATTGTTATTCGTACATGATTTAACGATTTTCCATTTTCATCAAAATACATCCTCATCATTTGCTTCATATCCTGTCATTCTCGTAACTCAAATCCTGCTCCAAATTCAATCCCTAGAACGGAATTGAAAATATCATTCTTGGAAATTTAATTCTTCAATCGATTCCGTACCGGGTCTCAATTCAGTTTTAATCCTGTAATCATCGTTCCACAACTCCACCCAGAGCACCCTTCTCTTCCCTACTTCCTCAATAGCTTCTCTTCCATTTTTTGAGCCAATTTCTTCCAAAGTAGGCAAGCAAAAAACTTTCCTCCCGCAATTTATTGTTTTCTTCAGTAATATCACTTTCATAAAACTCTTTCATATCGTAAAAGTGACTTATGTGTTCAACGAGAATTCCTTGACTTTTTCAAAAGCTGCTTTTGCAATGGCACCGGCAACACAATTCTAGGCGGTTATTCTTCCCGAAAATGCCACCCGCCGCAGCGCAAAATGAATATCATTAACCGTCATATCTGTTCATTATCCCTGACCAGTCGGCGTGACCAGGTCTTGGTTTTATTTTGTCCACTATAACTTTTCGATCTCTGATCCCTATTTCTAACCATCACGAAGAGGAGTCTCGTTATTTTACCGTCAAAAAATCCACTCAAATCTCACCATCTCTTCCTCAACTCAGGCGTTGTCAATTTTGACCTTCCTGAGGTTTTTCTTTTCATTTCCTTTTCTGTAATAAAATTCCAAATCCAGTTCTGTTCCAGCCGGAATGCATCATTCACCCTAACGCTCGTCCCATTCTCCAAACAACGAGGGCCTTATAATTTTTCCAAAATGGGTTCTATTTTTCCTTTCTTATTCATTACTTTTATTATTCACATCATCATTTTTTTTTACAACAAAAATCTTTCTTTTTCCATTTCACAAAACCGCCCTCAATTACGCTGCTTATTGAAGTAAATTTAATTTACTACACCCATAGTTTCTTTTGTACTTTCGACAAACCTGGAAATTCATTATTATGTAAGTGTAAACATAGTATCTGTAATATTTCATTGCTTCATAATTATCTAAACTGAAGCAATATCCTTATTATCCATTATCTGGATTGCATTTCATTAGAAGCACAACGCTCCAGCCGACCTCCTGTTACAGTTATCTCCATTTGAAATTTTGTCTTAATAGTATCTAAAAATTTCACGTTTTGTTCTGCAATAGACAAACGTTAGTTCACCGATACATACACAAAATTTTTGTATTCTCCAACATATTTCTATATTTTGTTTTTCTTGTTTTGAAATATCTAAAATATTTTATTGAAAACCCAATCTGGGCAAAAATGCCTGCTTAGCTCATCTGGTTATATCCTATAATCTCATATTTTAGCAGTAGGGATAAACGTACTTTTTTCAAGACCTTAAAAATTTTTTCTACTACCTCTTTTCTTGTCCCTAAGCAATATGATGTCAAAAACACTTACTCATATAAATTCCTTTTCCTAACGGTTTCCCAACAAATTCAACTAAATTTTTACATCTGTATATCTCTATTACTTTTCTATCTCATTTGAAAGTTTTATTTTTAGATTTTATCATTTTTAACTTATTTTCTTATTACAACTAAATCCTTGTATTCCATCTAAAAAATCTTAACAACTTTTCAATCTCCAACTATTTTCAATAAAGTCATCCTGAAATGCGGATAAGATTTTCTGGACATCTCAGTTTCTTTCTAAAATTATTTCAATATCTTGTCGAAGCACTGCAAGCGATTACTGTTATTCTGTATCATTCCATGCATTTACTGGACCCACCTCTAAACTTTCCTCACACCCTTGAATAATTGCTTTCGCACCTTCTCAGATAAGGTTTCTCCGCTTATTAAGTCTGTTTATCGAAGTTGTTTATCCGATTTTTATTTCAATCTCTCCATTAATAATACGAGTTTCTTTCGCTCAAGGCAGCTGGGGCACAGTTGTAGAACAGGACCAATATCAGACATTGAGAACATCAATTACTGTTCCTTAGTTTTGTGAAGGTTTACAATCACATAATCATCAAAAATCTCAAGCTTTGCCCCATTCTACCGTCAATCTCAATAATTTCTATCTCCCTGCAGCGAGCTCTTATTCATTGCTTAGCTAGCATTTCACTTCATTATCCCTGTTTGCCGAAATTACTCCAGCCAATAATCCAAAATGCCACCCAGAGTAATCTCCTTCAACAGTGTAATCAAAGCGTTTATAAGTCTGATTTCTTTATATCAAAAACTCTATAATCATTATTCACAATCAACTCAGCCAATTTCAATATCTCCAGTCAAATCAACACACCCTTGACCTAAATTTTATTAATCAGCCAGTCCTTCAAAAGTGGCAAAGCATGTTAAAAGTCCAGCAATAAATCAGAGCTTATTTCCATCACTTTCACCTCGGCTTCAGCCCATCACTGTGGCAGTACTTCACCTTGTTGTTTCCATATTAACCCTGTTTATCAAAAAATTTAATATGAATCATATTCGTCTACAAGCTTCCTTTCCATCAAAACCAGTTCATTTTTACTTGTAATCCAACAGGTACAAAACCTTATTGTTGGATCTCTGATTCATTACTGGTATCGTACTGGTCTCCTTTTGAACAACTTTTCCACCATTCATCAATCTCAAGACACTTTCAAAACGCTTCCATTTCCGCCCCTCAGTTTCTCCATATCCGTAGTTGTAATATCCAATCAGTACCAAATTATCAATTTTTGATTTTCCCATTTTCGTCAATGCCGCCGCAATTATCGTCTCTCATGAGATAGCTTCGATGGTGGGATTTCATCGTCCATTTAATCCCACCTGGTCTTATTTTACAACCTTCTTCCCTTTCACATTTATTTGATTCTTTTTTATTTTGGTCTAAATGAAGTTTAAATCAAGACTCTTGCTTGTTTTATCTGCTCTAAATAAATGGATCTTTGCTTTAGTATCTCTGCAACAAATACTTTACTCATATCAGCTGTTTTGATCTTCATCAACGAATGGCAGGTACCTTTCTTCCCCATGCTGAATGTACTGTAATATATTTATTTCGTGCCCCTCGCTTTCTGATGAACTCCACTTCCCAGATGAACTGTAACACTTGCCCGTTTTCCTTTTATTATGGCATGTCTTTTCTGTAAACGTAACATTTGAAAGTTTAAATAATTTGCTGTTAACCACAACAAGTTTTCATTTAACTCAGTTGAACGATTCTGGCTTCCAGGATCAACTCCACCACATGAGTTGGCCACTTTACAGCCAAATCCATTATCCTCATCACCTCCGGTAAAATTAAATCAGGAACGTCATCTATCATCGGCTTAATGTCTTTCGTCATAAAGCAACCATCTGCAATGAGAAGCTCAATGTCAGAAGGAGAAACCGTCTGCTATTGCATAAATTTTTATGGGCACACAGCGGCAGTAGATTTTGCAGCCTTCTTCATAATCGGCAACCCATTCTTCATTTTTTCAATACAGCACTGTTTTATGTGGTTGAATCTACGTCTGCACATCTTTTAAAAGAATTGTCTCATCTTTTTTTCATCAATGTGTTAAAGTTTACATAAATTTCCCCAAATACCTGTTTAAAAGGCTGTTTTATTTCTCGTAACAACCTGCTGATATTCACCATTTCATTGTAACCGAAGACATGAGCAATTTCTCAACATTTATTTTCTTCAGCTCAATAATTTCACCATTAACAGTTACAAGACCGCCGTCACGGTAATAACCAAGATTATTTTTCAGATGAAGATTAAGTGTGTCAAGCAATGGTGAAATTATTGGTGATTTTCCATCAGATTTTATTTTACACCATAAAATTCTGTTCCGTCTCTCCCACGCCTTCCAGCATTTTTTGAACGTCTGTACTGTCTGTCAGATTTTTTATTTACTTTAATTTCTCACATATTTATTTTTCTTCAGTTTGGCCGGCATTGTTTTACCACTTTCATTTTCAAAACTATTTTAGTTTTCCACCATCAATTTTTATGCAACAGCAGTTTTATTACCCGTTTGTAAATATTGTTTCATTTCATTAATTAAAGCCAGCTTCATCTATACTAAATTCCATTACATCAGAATATCCTCGGCATTTCGATAACAAGAGATATTTCAAATGCTCTTGGCCTCACTCTGTCTCATGCTGAGCCCTCTGCAAGAACTGCCATTTCTCTCCTTCAGAATTTCAAAATTTATATCTCGAAGTAAACTCATCCCTATCCTTTCTTATGGAAATTCACCATCAACTTGGTAAACCATCCTTATTTCTTTATCCGAATTTTCAAGCTCAGTTTCCTCATCTTAGAGTTTTCCCAAAAGAGTCTGTTTCGTCTCGAATGCTTTTGCCCTGTCTCATTATTATTTTGCCGTTTCCATAGTTATCTCAAACCCTTGGTCTCAATTCCTTATGAGCCGCTCTTTAAACCAGTCTATACCTAAAGCCCTATTGCCAACCCTCTCAACAGAAATCATATTTTGCAACAGGTTTATATTTAGAACATCGCTTATATGTGCATGGAAATACCAACATGCGCTTCCAGCCCATCCCAACCTCAAATATTCTCCTGAATAAGCGAGTCCAACGTGGTGCATACATCATGCTCACCGGGCCGTTGCTGACTAATTTTACTCCTTTTATTTTCACAAAGCTGTTTACCGTAATCATCCTTTATCAGGCTGACTCGTACAGGTGGACTCAAATTGGATTTTTAGAATCTGGCTCAATAACTGAATAATCCACTGGTCCTCCTTTCCAGCTTTTCATCTCAATGCCATAAAATCTAATGAGATTGTCACCTCTTCACAACTGGAATCTGATGGATTAGTATTGAACATTCCAACAGGAGTTTCCTCTTAAACTCTGTTTCCAAAATATAGCTCAATTACCTTTTGTCCTTCTTCTCAAAAAGTTCCATAACTTTTGACTATTTTCTTTTCATCAGAATTTTTATACTACATAATATCGCATAGTGCTTTTACTTTAGACTGTATTTTCACTGATTGAGGATTCTCTCATGCAAACCCATCTTTCTCATACTTTTGTTACAGCAAGACATCATCACTGAAATCGCTCCTCACTCTACTGTCTTCCTTTCACAGTGCATACACTATACAGTTTTTATAAATCTTTATATTTCAAAGCAAACTGTTCGGCAAATACCTTGTCATCCGAATAATTTACACCATTTTTAGCTGACCGGAAAAATTGCATTATTTTCAAAATGCCAAATATACATCCTTGTCATCTCTATTTTACATAACTTCTCACCTCCTCTCTCAAAAGTTCACTTATCTAGATTATTATAAACATAGGAAAAATCATTTTCCAAACTTATAGGAATAGTCTGTCTTGATCTCATCTTTCATATTCATTTTGCCAGTCATATTTATAACTTCTGACTCGATTTTCTCCCAATTGAACAAGAACATCTCCTGTTTACATCAAAATATTTTTATCCGCTGCTTCCTTTCGTGCTCGCCTCTATTTTCTTCAATTAGGCTCATTCGATCAAAATCCACATTTCTTTTTGCATAATTCCAAATATTCATTTATCAGAAAAACTGATCTTGAGAAAAGTAAAGCTGCACACGCCTGCAAATCTAATTTTGGGTCGTAAAATTCCTCCACACTTTCTTCTTCAAGCGGATAATCCTCAATACTCTGATTCTCATAATACACTGGCCATTTTAAGGTACAAATCGGAGAAAATGAATTAGACAGCAGAGAAGCTGTCCCATAAGCTGCCCTTTTATACTACAATTTTCGTGTTCTTGTATATAAGTCATTCAGCTTTTACACTACAGAAGTCTCATCTGTTGATTCGTAAACACTTGGCCTATATCCGGCTTTATCTGTGGCCCTATTTGCATTTTCAAAGTTTCGCCTTACAATTAATATCATATCCCAGTTTTTCATTGGCAACCTCTCTTCCCCTACGCATAACTTCATCAATTAGTACACTTCCCACTAGAAGTAGGCTCTTCACAAGTTTTCACATATTTCTTCAATGTTTTCAGATCTGGGTACTCTCGCCTTTAGCCTCTTAAAAGCAGGTCAAATGTGCGCTAACGCTCTATTTACATACTTGTTGTTATGAGATTTTCTAAACTAGTTTCTACAAAAGCAGCTCTCTTTCCCTGCATATAAAGCAAAACTAATCAGACGGCTGTCACATTTGATAGTTTTTAACTTTTAACATTCTTCTATATATACGGTATATTTTGCAGAACTAAATTATATTTTTGAACTGCTCCCAAAGGTCTTTGTCTGTTATCTCTCGCATCCTTCAATCCGTCAATCGCATATCTCATACCTTTCATTTTCAAGTTTTTGGGATACAAGATTACATCTCCTTTCACATATCAGTAATCTTATTGAATACTCAAAATCTTTCAACATATTTCACCTTTTGTAGAGAGAGCGATTATTGCCATTTTCATCAGTCACTGCCACTTTTATGACAGTGAAACGCATACCATGCGGAAATGCAAGATCCTTTCTGGCTCATTTCACTTTCAAGAAATTTTTCTAATATTCCATTTTTGCCTCATTTCTCATCCGCAAAGAAATCAGTCAATCGAAATTGTCCATCGGCATCTATTCTATTATAAATTTCACAACTAGTTCCTGTTTCTCATAGCTATCGAAATAGCATGCGACTTCCAAACTCTGCGACACTGATACAACAACTGCAGTCTTCCGGCTAATTCATATTTTGAATAATCTGAATACAGTTATGAAGCGTTATAAGATTATGACGTTTCCCGCCAGCTGTGTACTTTCACCAGTATTTATAGCCGCTTGAACATCTCTTCCCTTCTGCCGTCCCAGAAGTTAGTTCGACATTGTCAACACTTTTCAAAAGTTCATCAGCACATTCTGGCTTCTTCACTTAATAATTCCACTTCCTTTTTTGCTACTCCATCTGCATACATTTTCACCAATTCCAGTCCATGTTGCCAAAGCCCTTTTCACCGATGAAAATCTTAATAAATCATTACACACAATTTAAACATATAGTTAAAGTCACTGTTCCACTGTCCATCGTTTCTGGCTGGTGATTGCCTGTCTCAGCCCTTCCAGCTTTTGCGCCAGCAGTACTTCTCGGTGTTCCACAAGTTCTCGATTATCTGAAGCAAAGATTGCCCTGAAGTCGTATAATCCAGTGCACGTATGACACCAACATCGTTTTCAAAAATTCTATGACTTCCTTATTTCCCCATCGATTTCACACCAGTGAGATACAATGCAAGGAGTATACACCTGGATATTTTTTTCTCGTCATATTCACCTTCAATATTTTCATAATATCCAAAATATGTAATGTAACCAGATTAGACAAAATATCCCACATATTTATCATCAAATGATCTACATACTTGAACTCAATATCATATTTTTTCTGTAATACCATCTTTAAAAAGGGTATTTTCTACAATTTTTTGACAAATAACAAATACTCTTTAAATTTTTTTCCTCCTATCATTAATCCATAGTGCAGGACAACTTTTCAGGACAATTTCAGCAACATTTTCAATATTTTTAATTTTCTTTTCATTTCAAAATTGCAAATACTGTGCCTGACATCTCCAGTTTTGACATTCCTTCCGTGTTAACATCTTTCAACAAATTTTGGTTTGTGATTTAATTCTTCTTCCTTTTCCAATTTTTCTTTAACTTTTTTCTCAATCTGTCAGGAACTTGGGTAATCTAGCAAAATTACAATTGAATTATTTTAAATTTATCCACACATTCTCCCAGCCAGCATCGTGCGCCTGGACAAATGTCAGCTCATCATTCTCTTGTAAATCCATCTTTGTCGTTTATATTTTACCAATTCTCATCATTACAAAACCCCAACCTGTCTTCATAATCCTTTTGCAGTATTTTCACGGTTTTTCAAACTTGCTTTTTTTCCGTTGTGGTCCACCAAATGAAATCTTTTCCGCATCTGATGTAATCATTAATTTTTTCATCAGTCGAGCGAACCACATCATTTTCAAAGTCTCCACAATTTTACATTTATCGTGAACAAATTTATCGTGCTGTCTTACTGTCATTTTCCCTTTAATTTTTATATCTCTTATCAATTTTATTTTTTCCTTTTCCCCAATCTGTTTTATTCCAAATTTCATTTTCACTCACATGCTTTCATATTAGGGTCTAAATAGTCTTTAAATCAAACCTTTACTCTGTATCTTATGCCATTAGAAACTTCAGGAATACTTTTTCACTTCTTTTATTAGATAAAAACTCAACCAGATTCCTTTGCCAGATAAAATCTTTTCATCAATGTATACTCCCTTACTTGAGATAAATTTGGGTTGGTAACAAATTTATACAGAGGACGGTGATATTTTAAATTTTATTATAAGACTTACCAGTCATTCAATTAAAATCATATTCATTAAAATATTATCACTTATCTATTCTCAGAAGGAACAATTTTTCATCATACAGTGTCATTTATGCCATCCAAAATCTGTGTACCTGTAAAATCTCTTCCATCATTAAGTAATTTCTCGAACAGTAACTTTTGATGTCTTTGAAACATCAAGCTTTTGCATCAAAATATATATACAACCATTTTCAGTAAAAAACAATGTACACTTCTTCCAAGAATAAGTTATTTTATGAAAATTAACTTAAAATATTCGTCTTTAATGGACAAAATTCTTTCTGAAATTTCATCATTCAGTTGTATAAACATCTATAATCACATCTCTGAAGCACTAACAATGTTTTTCTAGTACAAACTATTCTCTCTTCATCCATTCCATATTTTGGCAACTTGATAATTCCAAAATCTTTTAACTTACTAATTATCTTCATATACCTCTTTATGTTTCTTTTTTTCATATTAGGTCTAAATGAAGTCTTTAAATCAAACCTTACTAAGTATTTTATCATTAGAAACTTCAGTGAGAATTCTTCACTTCTTTTATTAGACAAAAAACTCAACCAGACCTTGGCTACATAAAATCTTCTTCATCAGCATATTCCCATCTGTAATAAATAGGACTTAGCAGCTTTGCAGAATTATCGTCTTGCAATTTTTCTATCATCACCACCACAACATATTCTACTAAAATAATTGTCCATTAAAGAACCTCCTTGAAAGGATTGATGTATGACAGGTAACTCCCCATCATAATTAAAAATCATCTATTGGTCTGTTGCTCAGGCATGAACTCCAATTTTTTTCAAAAGGCACTTTGCAGCATCATACTGCTCCAGCATTTGCACACAGTCCACCCATCCTTAGATCTTGATCAAACGAGCATACACCATTTCTGCAAACAAATCAAAATTGTCTTTCCCACCACATCTTGTTTAACACTTTATCAAAGAATCCACATGTTCTTAAATTATTATCAAAATCCCATTGAAACTTCTTTTTCAGCACATTTATGTAGATTTTAGTACTGAAACGTATTCATAGCAGTCGCTGCCAACAAGTTTTTCTCATTGTAAATTAATTTTCATCTACCCATTTTGCTGCTTTGTAATCGCAAAACCCTTGAATTTATACTAACTATTTCATTTTCTCCTTAATTTTAGGACTCTCAGCATGAAACTCATTCTTAAAAACATTTAAATTCTATTTCACTCCCATCTCCCACCTTTTCCTGTGCACTCCAAATCCTTTTTACTTCATCATTCCTGCACAATCCATTTTCATCACCCTATTCTCTTTATTTTTTGCTTTTATTTTATAATTTAATCCAACTTAGCTTGAATCTCCTCATCCTTCTGCTCCTTTTCTCAATTCCTAGAAAAGAACAGCAAACATAACTGCAGCCATAATTATCCAACCCCATCTATATATATTATTTCTTTCACTTATTTTAAAAAACTTCCGTCCATGAATATGCCAATCCATTTAAAAATTAATCACCCTGCTCTTTTTTTCAAATACTGTCAATAAAATCACATCAACAAAGTATACTGCAATCATAGAGAAATTGTACTACAGGAATTCCTTTGCATTGCCTTTCATTGGTAAGTTTCACATTTGGGATTTATATTTCATTTTCAGCATTTCGTTCCAAATTCTACTTTGACGCAGCCAGGTTCAGTTATATTTTTGCTTTACCTCTGTTTTTTATTTTACCCGGAATAACCCATCCAAAAGACTATAAAAATATAATTGCAGTAATTATATTTATAACCTAGAAAAATCATCGAAATGTAAGCAAATCATGCACGCAATAACAGAGCTCTAACCCGGCATACAAAACTCCTTTAAACACCTTTCATGTCCATACTCCTCTTTTCTCACCTAGTATTCAGCTCCAATGAAAAAGACCTCAGTAGCTCACAGAAAACCTCCATTTCCTCATTTCCAAAAAGCTCAAAAATAATCGCATCATTTTCATCTTTACGTAAATATCACACATCTGTCACACAACTATATACTCTTCCCAGTCATACATTTCATCATCAAACATGAAGAGCTTTCGAACCTTTATTTTCTTTGAAATTATCAAAATTTTCAATTTGTTTTTGTCTGAGAGAGACTGAAACTTTACTTATGTGATCAATGAAAATTCCTCTATTTCCTCCTATTTTCAATATTTTCATCATGCCGCAAATACCCTTGTGTCTCTCACAAAATCTTCCTGAAACAAGTCGTTAACCTTTTCTATACACCTGCACTAGTTCTCCCATTTTCCTTTCATTAGATTTGAAAAATGGCTGTGACGCATTTCCCACGTATATATACTTCCTTTTGAAAGAAACAAATATTGCAAATTTTATAATAATCTCATCCACACGCTCGAAAACCATCACCGCTAAAATAAACATCGGATATTTCTTTTCATAACATGACAGCAGCAGAGAAATCCGCGATACCCATATAATTACTGAAAACCATAAAAATCACCACGGTAGAAACATGTACCCCTTGTTGATCTCGACAGTAACACAAACCACTCCCATGTGTGACCACCTTTAGCAAGCAAAATTAAGAATCTGCCCATTGAATTGAAAATCGATTTCTTTAACCAGTCTCGCCTCCATCTATTCTCCTCCACCATATATTTTCATCAGCTCACTCACCATCTTTCAAATAGTCACGACACCGCCCAACCTTTTCCACCTTTCACATAATCCTGTCACTTACTTTCACTCACAACTATAAATGCTTACCTCAAAATCTCTTCCGCCCCACCTCATAATCTCAACTCCCCAATCTCTCTTTCAAAATCGGGCCAAAATTAATCCCATCACCGTACCTTTTCTTATCCTCTTCAGGTTACACCGCAGTCATCTTACGGATACTCCACTTTCAGCTGGCATTCACGGCTTTTAAGCAATACCCGCACTTCACTGCTTCCCCCTTCTTTGGTAAATCCTTTTCTCTCCAATTTTCGTAACATCCACCATCTCCAGCAGAAATCGCTCCTTCCATGGCAATATTTCATCAATTTCCAGCACCGGTTCAATCGCACGACCAATCGTACGCCCAAATCAATCATCATTCGAACTGTTGCTTCCTTCCTCATCCTTTTCCACAATCCTCCCTTCTTATCTCTACACGAACGGTAAACAAGCCTCATCTCACACACTCCATCAGCATGCACGCAATTGCTGTATATAACTTTTCATCACCACTGATGGAAACTCCGACTCTTTCCACACTTTCCATCAAGTCTCGTCGCAATTCCTTTGTCATAACACATCCATATCATTTTCACAATTTCTCCAAATCCGTCGTAAAATATCTCGTCTCGTCAGTGTATTCAGAAAAATACTATCAATTTATCAAACAAGTTTTAGGCTGGATGTGAAATGCCTCCAACGAAGATGCTTTCCCTCAGGTGTTTCTCTCAACTCCAACTCTTTCCAATCCATACGCTGCTGTCACCCTCAGGAAACAATCTGTCGTAGGAATTTGCATAAACCCAATCCCACGGCTAGTACCAAAGTCCTCGCAACCAGCAATATCTCCAAATCATTCCTGCCACTCAAACGCAACAACCATATCTCTTTCTCTCGTAAGTCTTCATTCGATCATAGCTGAACAAATCGAAGCATTATCCTATTGCTTATGTTTTTCCGGCCTGTGCACAAATATCTTATAATCAAACCTCAAACATTCTTTTTCCATACTCATTTTATGTCCGTCATATTAGAATCAGTACTGCAATAATTTTTCCTTATAAACCTTTCCAATATATTCAGGGAATCTCTCAGTACCTTTCCACTAGAATATCATAAGAATTTTCCCCAATCCAACGTGCACTTTTCCATATATCCATCCTTTTACATTATTATAATACAATTTTTCGCAACAAAAACACATATTAAAATATAGTAAAATCGTTTAAATTTAGAATTTGTCGATTTACCATATAAAAGTTGGCTTTAAATTTACATCTTCAAGTTTAATTCCACAGTGTAATCAGATACCCTTAATCCTTTTTTCCCACGTCCGTAGACATTATGAATTTTTCAATGTCCCCTGAATCATTATTATTCACACTTTATTGCATCGTCTTTTCAAACTGCTGTATCATTTCAAAAGATTTTCTTATTTCCCATAAAACAGCTCTCTGCTCCACAAATCTTCATTTATTTTTGCAATTCTTGTCAAATCACGGTAGGAATCCTGATAGCGGTTATATCATACTTTTCACCATCACTATTTACAAGCGAACCGCAATCAGCTGGGTAAGCTGACTCGTAATGCAATAATTTCATCATGTTCCCAGCAGTAAGAAAACCAATCTCTTTAACCTATCAGCTGGTTAACTTTGACAGTATTCCAAATTTTCCTTTATTTTTCTTCATCCTTAATTATTATATACCCAGATTCTTTAAAAACCCACATTCGCAAAGTCGATTCCCCGTTTTTCACGTCCTGCTTATTGACGTCCAAAATCAATATTCTTTTCCATTTTCTTTTCGAATTTCTTCTATAATCGATCAATATCCCCAATAATTTTCTCTCTTAATTTCACAACATCGCAATTATAGCATTTTTTAAAATTATCAATATTATTTACAAAAATGATTTCATTAAGTTAGGATAAAGAGTAATCACTGGTAACTGATTTTTCCAAAGGATCCTTAGTTTCAAGAAACCTTGAGCCGATATTATTTTTTCTTCAGCCTTTCCTGTGTGCTTCTCATCATTGTCAATTCCATAAATTGTTTCAATACTCACTTAAACTTTCAAAGCTGCTCCGATTACCTGCCCTAACATTGTCACTGTTAAATCTTTTTATTTTTATATCATAATCTTATTCATTTCAATTATTTACTCTTAAATATTTTCTTGACACATTTTAATCTTTACACATAACTCATAATATTTCCAAAAGAAAACCACTTTGTCTTTAAAAAGCCTTTTCCAACACATTTGGCAACTTTTTCACGTATTCTGCACCGAATCTTCAAACACTTCAAATTTTAATGACGTGGTCCATCTGATCAATGCCTTTTGTCCGGCCTCTGACAAATTTCCACCATAAGTCCATCTGCTCCCACAATATTCCTTCACATTCCAAGCGGTTTTACCATCTAGCAAGCTCCTGTTGCATGCAGAATCCACACTGGTAAATGAACAATTCTTAATCATATAGTATTCAACCAATACATTTCATGTTTCATAAGTTCTAATTTCATGCTAATTAAATATTTTCATTTCCACCTACAAAATATACTCATTGACATCGCCATTTTTTCAATTACAGCTAATCCTCTTTTTTAAAAAGTGCGTACTGAATATTAGTTTTCCAACTTCCTTTCAATAACCGTAAATTTGCATTGTTTCTTGCAACCCAATTGAATCATATCCAAATGTGGTCCAAATTCGTAACTGTGCACTGATTACAATCACAGACACCGGCAAGCTCAGCCTCTTTTTAGCTTTTTTATTCCTTCCATTCCAACCCCTGAACGGCTAAGGGATGCCCTGGCTTAACCACATCCTCTCTTCACTCCCCATATCAGGTTCTGCCGTTTTACCGCTTTTGCTGTATCAATAATTTGCTTTTTCTATCAACAGAACAAGGTCCCACATCATAACCAACTGAGCTTCACCAATTTCCACATCTTATTTTATAACTGAATCTTCCGCTTAAATTTTCACTGTTCTTTATATGGCTCTGTAATTTTCTGAACATCTGGGCAACATAACCAAATTTATCAATGTGACATGTTTATCTATTGAAATTATATTCCTGACAAGTCCCAAATTGTATAATCTTTCCCTATTATTGGTTTTACACCGACTTTATCAGTTTCAAGTCTTGGTACTGTTTCTTTGCGTATCACATCAACACCTCCATCACCTTATAATCATATATCTTCCTTTCCATAGAATTTCTTTAGTAAAATGATACCAAACATAGAGTTTATACAACATATAATATTTTACATTGAAGAAATGTGCCAAACATACAATCAATGAATTTAAAATTCAAACACCACATATGTATACATCTTATAATTCTAATGTCGTTCATTAAAACATATCATCACGCGTCCTATAAAACCAGCGCATAAAAAATGGCGTCCCCTGGTTGGATTGAACCAACGACCCTCTGGCTAATTGCGCCGTGATATTTCTAACCGGGATTGAGCCACGGAGACACAATTTGAAAAGTTTGGCGACGACCGATTTTCTCCCTCGGGATCCTAATCCATATTCAGGGCGCAGGCAGACTTAACTTCCGTTCGAATGACCGGTGGTGGTCTCGTTGCTATAATCACTGAATCATTCTTCATTGCCATTCAAAACAAAAAAGGGCAATGAGAACAAATAGCATATGTAAAAGAGTTTTGAAGTAAGTCTACGTAATACAGTACCGGTCAGTTGAACATGCCATGCTGGCACCTCCCTGGCCTATCACCGCCTGTTCTCGGCGGATGTTTCGGTTAACATTCATCTCAGGGTGGGCCTCTGCCAGGAGGCCGCTGGCCATCCTTTCCGGACGACTACCCGCCCGTAAGTACTGGCGTGACAACCGGCGGCACATCATTGTCCGTCCACCTTTGGTCCTTCAGTACTAAGGACAGATCCTTCAATATTCTGATCGCCCGCAGATAGTTCGAACTGTCTCACGACGTTTCAACTCCAGCGCTCGCGTCTCTTATCAAATGGCGAACAGCCTGAACCTTTGGGACCTTCTCCAGCCCCAGGATGAGACGAGCGACATCGAGGCGTTAAACACCTGTCGATATGACCCTTGGGAAGTATCACCAGTATCCCCGTAAGCGCATCCGTTGGTTGGTTTGGCCTTCCATTCTCAGCACCGCCGGATCATTAACCTTCCTCAGCCTGCTCGACCCGTCGTCTCGCAGTCGTTCTTTGCTTGCACTTACGGCTGATTTCCATCCAGCCTGAGGGAACTCTTTTTTGAACGCCCCTCCTGCCATTTTTTGAGGCGACCGCCCTGTCAAACCGCTCCACCCAGTGTCTCCCATCTTTATAAGATTAGAATCCCAACAATGCGTGGCTGGTATTCCAACAGCGGCTCCTTAACACAGTTGACGCCATATCTTCATAGTGCCCTCCCCAGCTATCCTTCTATACACACATTGCCGAAACCCAATGCCAGGCTGCAGTAGCTCCACGTCTTTTTCCGTCTCATTTGGTAACCGGTATTCACCGGCATTACAATCTCACCGCAGGTCTCCGGCCAAGACAGTTCCAAATCATTTCAATTATCTGTGCAGGTCGGAACTACTCCGACAAGGAATTTCTGCCACCCAGACCGCAGGTTGCCGCCGTCACCACTGGGGGTTTCACCTGGATCTCAATCCTCCTTCTTCAATCCCGGCACTGGGCAGTGGTGTCATTTCATATGGTCAATGCCTTTCCGGCTTTCAAGCATGACCTGTGTTTTTGGTAAACAGTTGCTTGGGACTTCTTTCACTGCGCCTGTTTCTCCGCCATGTCTCCTTCACCACGGCACCCTTCTCCTGTTACGGGGTCATTTTGTAGAGTTCGCCGCTTTCAGAGTTATCTCACGGCTCCTTGGGTTTCTCACCTGTCCACCTGTGTCGGTTTCACAGTACGGGTGCTGCTTCCTAAATAGGAAAGTTTTCTTTCCCGGCAGTGGGATCTGCGGCTTATTCTACAGGCCACCCGTCAGCCCTCACACGTTTAAACATACGGATTTGCCTATATGTCCATCGGGGCTTCACCCCAGAAAGTTGCTTGCCTGTCAGCCTTCCTGCACACCTCCTTCCTGGGTGTCACTCCATCTCAGTCAACAGCGGCACAGGAATATTAACCCTGTTTATTTCGCAGCTCTTGCTTATGCTTTTTAGGTCCTGACTCCCAGGGCGGACCAAACCTTCCCTGAAACTTTGACTTCCCGGCCGGAGGAGCCTCGCCCCTCGGCTAATTTTCTCCTGCATTCTCACCTCTGATTACCTCCAGCATCCCTTTCAGGACACCCTTCTACAGCCCACAGAATGCCTCCCACCAAACGTGCCTAGCACGCTTCCACAGCAGCTCTTCGGTTCATGTTCCAGTCTGTTATATCTTCGGCGCAGACACTGACCAGTGAGCTATTACGCACTCTTTCTCAAGGGTGGCTGGTTGCTTCTAAGCCAACCTCCCAGTTGTCTGTGAACATCCAATCTCCTTTCCCACTTAGACATGATTTGGGACCCAGGGTGTCCGGCTGTTCCCCTCTCGTCCGACGGACCTTGTCATCCGTGTGGAAGATCACCCTTTGGTAAACAATATATTGGTATTCGCAGTTTGCTTGACCTCGGGAGGCTCATGGCCCCTAGGGCCATACAGGTGTTTCACCCCCGCATATTTCAACCGAGGTTGCACCTAAATGCATTTCTTGAGAGAACGAGCTATCTCCTAGGTTCGATTGGCCACCCCAGACCATCTCTACTCCCAACTTTTGCCTTATGGTGGTTCGGCCTCCACCGAGTCTTACATTCTCGCTTCCAGCCTCCGAGGCCTAGATCATTGTGGCTTGCGTTTCATGCGACCTCAGTTCTATTACACTACTTTCTTTGTCTGCTTTCTTACTTTAACCAATAACATCATAACCCCTGCAGTGATGATTAACCTCAGGGACCACGTCCATATGTCTTCCCACCGCTTGTAAGTTGAACACACGGTTTCTCAAATTCTTCACCCTCAGCCTGCAGTGCGTCTTCACCTTCCCTCACTTAGCCTCCCTCTCCATTGGTTTATGGCATTAGCCTTACGCATATGTGGTCCACGCTGACCACAGACCCCTTCGTGTCCGATGCTACTCACTGCATGTTGACTTTACGCTCCCCATAGGACTTCCTCACCTCCACGGTCCGGTTTTCCAGTCAGTTCTGGCTATACATCATAATCCCATCCGACCTTATGGCGTCTTCATCTCAGGCATAAACGCCGGCTTACCACTTATATGGCTTAGGTTCTCCGTCTGTTTCGCCGCCGCTCAGGGAACTGTTTTACTTTCTTCCTCCGGCTACGGACAGTTTCAGTTCGTCGGCTTTACTCCTTCTCGCGCATACCTCCCTCCAGGCATGCAGGTCTCTCCCATCTGACATCCCGCATCACAGGTCCTGTGCAACTCCCTCCGGTTTTTCGCAGCTACGTCCTCTCTTGGCTCCTGCCTGTGTGCGGTCCTCCTGCAGCCCTGCCTGCTCAACCCTAGTTTCCGTACAGTAACCCCTTACTCCAATTATTCGCTTCCCATTGTCTTTCAAATACTGAGATGTGTTGCCTGAACTGCTTGATCTCGTTTCAAGTGGGGCAGTGCCTCCAACTGAGCTTATCCTAAGTAAAAGACTTTCACAACATCATTTCTTGTAGCATGACTGACTTTGGTCCAGGACCCCGCAGCACAGTGTCAGTGTGCTCAACCACCTGAGCGCATGCCTCAGACTGATATTATACAGTGAAGATCGGACTGCAGCAACTGCCCCTCCCCAGAGATCCATCCACCTCCAGGCTGGATATTTTGTTACGACTTCACCCCAATCACCATCCACACCCCAGTGCCCTCCAGTTAGACCAGTAACTTTCAGGTGTGACAACTCGTGGTGTGACGGCAAAAGTGCATCTCGAGAACGTATTCACTGCGTAGCATTGTTGATCCCAGATTAGATCTTAATTTCATGAAGTCGAGTTGCAGATCTCTGAATCCTGAATCTCAACAGCTAAGACGCCCTGGGCGTCACCCCTGCCTCGGCCCCTCTCTACAGCCCATTGTAGATCGTGTGTGTAGCCCCATCATGGTAAGATAGATGGATCTGAGTGCCGTTCCCTACCTCCTCCTGTTTTTCGCAGGCAGTCTCACAGAGTCCCAACTTAATGATGTAACTATAATAGTTGCGTTTGCCAGGGACTCAACCCAACATTCACGACACACGGTTTTCACCACGCCAGGCACCACCTGTCTCGCGTCTTTGAAGGCACCGCCCATCCTCGGCGTGTTCTCGCGGATGTCGGCATCTGTAGTCCTCGCGTTGCGTCGAATTAACCATTTTCACATGCTCCACCGCTTTGTGCGGGTCCCCTGCCGACCTTGTTTCAGCCTGCGCCACCCCCAGGCGGAGTCACTTATCTACCTGCTTCAGCACAGACAGTTCTCCTGCCCACACCCAGTAATCAATCATCGTTTCACGCCTGACCACCAGGGTGGTTCATCCGTGCCCCGGCCCCTGGCTGCAGCACTCAGCGTGCCGTCACTGTCCAGTGAACCATCTTTCATCATCGGCATTCCTGCAACATATTCAGACCCTCACCCTACCGCAGTTCCTGTCCACCCCTCCGGTACCCAGCTTACCAGTCAGTGCCCAGGTTGGGTTTCAAGAAGCCACCCTCGACTGAAATGCCCGATAGTTCTATGCCCTAATAATTCCGGACACCGCGACATACGTATACTGCGGCTGGCAAGCACGTGGACAGCGGTCGCTTCTGCAGGTACCGTCACCTTCTTCCTCGTTGAAAGTACCAATCCATCTGCCTCGCGCAATAATAGAATGTTGACAGGCTGCCCTGTTATTCCCCACTGTTGCCTCCCCGTGGCAGGGCCGTATCTCAGTCCCCAGGCCGTCCACCTCTCAGGCCGGCGTTCACCGCTGGCACGCGTCTTCCAACACATTAGGACGGCAACGCGGTGTTCTCATCACTGCTGCGCCATGACCTTATCCGGCACACTGCAGCCTGCTGTCCCGCAGGCAAGTTCCCACGCGTTACCACCGTCCGCCACATGGTCACAGGCAACTACTTCCCATCGACTCCAGAAGGGCAAGTTATCTGGTCATGTTCATCCTGAGTTTTCAGACTGTCCTTCATTCAACTATTTCTTTTCACCTGGCTTTTTTATTCCACACGATGCTCGTTCTTATTCTTCTTCCCCTGGCCCATGTCTTCTCCATTGTCCCTCAAACCTGCTGACAAACTATTCTATCAAATTTTATTTTGTCACAGCCTTCACACCTTCAATTAATCTGAATCGCGTCGACGTAGCCTTCTGCATCCCTTCCAATCAAATGCGGCATTCTGCCTCCATTTCACCCCAGCAACCAGTCCTCTCTAGACATTCTACCTTTCATCTCTCATTTTTTATTTTAAACGGTCTGTCAGTTATCTCGTTGTACCCTCCACCCTTGGCAGTCGGTCCTCCTCTCAAATTGGCACGATCAACTATCTTCCACCGATTATTCCCATTGCCCTGATAAAGCCAGCCGTTTTAAGACCCACCTCATCTCAAATGGCTGTCACTACCAACGATGTCTACCATTATTCCACATCCTAACCCTACCCACAAAAACACCCACTGGCCATCTCTATAAACACAAACCACATCTTTGTCCCATCCTAACCTGTTCACATAATTTCAGCACTCAGATTAATTATATACTAGCTGAACACTTCAATTTATCCCCAAAATCATTTATCTTCCAAAATGAAAAGAGGTCTCCTTTATTCTTAAACTATAGAGCCCCCTCACTTGCGTCATGGTCTTCGTCAGCTACGACTGTTTCAAATTTTTAATCCTGCCCTTCTTTACATATCTATTTGTTGAACCTATTTTTAAAAATTTATAATTTGGCTTTTTCCTCACTTATTATTTTATAAACTAATAGCACAGAGTTAACTAATTTTGGAACATGAAAACACTGTATACAGGTCCAGGCGACAACCCACATCGTCTTTATTTGTCCATTCAATATTGCAAATGTGATTTTTGAGCTCTCCTATTTCTGAAATGTATTTTTGAACATTTCTTCCAGCCTCTGCATCCTCCCAACTTCAACATGTAACATACCACAAGACTTCGCCATTTTCATTTTTTATATTTTTCATATAATTCTGTGCGTTTCTCTCCACCTACTTTCAATTGGTAATCCTCCCTGACTACCGTCAACCGCTTGTCAACACCAGCCATTACGAACTCCGTTTTACCAATTCTTCCACCTTTCTGTTTTAAACTGAAACAATCCAGTTAATTTTGTTTTAAGTGAACTTGATCCACAGCCCTATTTTTCACTGCTTTCGCTCGTGCCTCCCAGTACCAAGATCTCCCTGTAATGGAGATCCCACACTGTTCACCTGTGTCCACCATCATCTTCCCTGTTAGTCAACGGACCTTCCGCCTCCAAAGTCTGTGTCGTCTAATTTGGAAGATGTGATGTACTGAAATATTTCTTTGCATCCTTTCAAATAATTCCATTATAGCATCCAGGAACCCAGGAGATGGCTGCAAAGTCCTTTGACCTGAACCTCCCTCTCTCATCCTCCTTGACTTAATCACCAGACCATCTTTGATACCACCATTCATCTTTAACAACCCATCGAAACCCGGCTCCTTAAAGGAAATTTTATCTAAGTAACCCCATTATAAACCTTCTCAGGTACAGTCTGATACCAGAATCATCAGTAATGCTATTTCCGGCAACAGATCTTATTTCCTTCACCATATATATGCAACGAGGTTGTCCTGCCTCAACCACTGAGCATGCTGTTTTTATTCTTATCCAATCCTTCATTAGATTTTTAGCCCCTCTATTCCATTTTTCTCAGAGACCACTACTGTACTGTACATCAGTAAATGTTTGTTCAGCATTTCTTTCAATAAGTTCTTTAAAGTTGATGTTGCATATTTTATTTTTCCATTTACAAGTCCTCATAGTTATCTTTTGCATCGTCAACTTAGTTCCTTTATGCTTTTGTTATTTCAATTGAATACTTTTCAGTATTTTAATTCTTCTGTTATCTCTTCTCCCTTGTTTTTGCCAGTAATTCTTCTCAAGCATAGTTTTTGCACCATAAACGCCGATATTTTTATCTGATTTTTCATTGCAAGCCTTGCAGTAGCTATTACGTTTTATTGTTAGAACATATATATATTTCTTTTGCTCAACCTTCTTATTGCCGAATTATTTCCCGGAACGATTGTGCTTTATTTTGACCAAATTTAATATACCGTCAACATCTGCCCCTTCCTTCGTGAATTCATCCCTTTATATTTTCAGAATCAAAGGCATAACATATTCAGAATCAGTTTATTAATATTTTTATTTCACGAATACTTGTTTCATCTTTTTCAATTTGAAAATCGCAGATTATCGCGCTGGAAGTTTCATATTTTCAACTTTCTACGTTTCCAGTGGACCGGCTCTAATGTTATTTCTATTGTTTTTCCAGGATGATTCGTGTGTATGTGTAGCCAATTTCCCTGAAGCTAGCAACATTGCTGAATCTTCCTTAATCCGTTGAACCTTCTTTTTATATTCTTCTGTATCAAATTACCATTTAAAATGATATATTCAGCATACTGGAATTTGCTATTTTTTGGGGACTTGATTCATATTTTGTAATTGCGTTTATCAAATTCATTTTTCCTTTACTTGTGATCCTTTGTGATCCAGTTAAATTAATTCTGTTGTAATTTTATAACCTTCAAACAGAAAATAAACCTTTCCTCTCCTCTGTGGTCGCCAACCCTGCTTCTTAACCAGGTAACAGTTCAGGCGTCTCTTCCACTGTTTTGTTTGTTGCTTCCATCAGTTCCTAGAAAACAAACAATAACTAAATCATCTATTTTGATGCCAACATTCATCTGCCTTTTTCAGATACTCTTCTATAACCGTAAGCACAGTTCCTTCTACTGGTTCGCTTTACAGCATTATACGCCGTTTTGCACCCTGAAAGCGCCTGCGCAACATCAGCTGATAAAGTTTGTTTTCCTATACTCTGTAACCTTGTATTGCTTGGGAAAGGACGGTTCCTGGAATTTCCTCTGCTCCCATTAAACAGTCAAACTGTTTCTATGAAATCTTTCAATAGTTTTCCTTCATTGCTTCTTCTATGTCACATCAGAATTAAAGCCACATGTTACCTTGTATCACCGTCAGAAACTGGATAAACATCAGTTCATTTAACAGATCCTCATGTTTTATAACCCATTTTCTCCATTACCAACATCAATTTTAGCCTTCTTGTCCGTTAAATATTCTTTATCGCTATTGTCCTCCTAAATACTGGTCAATCATGCCACTTTTAATTTATTTACATTTTTGGCAAGTTTCATTTTCCATCTTTTCAGCATATATTCAACGAATTCCTCACTGCTCCTCCTGAACCACCATTTTTTCCCCGAAACAAATCTACACCGAATCACTTCATCTGGTCAGCATCTTTGGAGCACCTGTCAATCCTGATCGTTTCATTATAAGAATATCATTCGATCATCTCCATGCTATTTTCTTTCAGTCCAGTTTCTGGTATTTACTTTTCTAAAATAACAGTTTTCAGAAATCCCTGGATACAGACATTTTATTTCAGTTCATTTGATCTTATTTCTCAACAAGTCTGATTTTCTTCCTGCACTATTCCAAAATTCTGTCGCTCAAAAACAACAAATGCAGTCCATCTTACGACAAACTGTTTCCTTCTCCATTATTGCCTCTGTATATTCCCACATTCGTTAATGTTCCGTCACATCTATCAAACCACTTTATCATATACACCCCTAATTCATAGATTATATAATTATATCATAGAATGCTAAATATTCAAATTATTTATAATATTTTTACTTTTTTGCTTATATGCTGAAATTCATAAGGTTATTTAATTTAATTTTCAAACTGATTTCCATACTGAAAATTTTAGTACAGAAACATTGTTTTAGTTGGAGATTTAGTTTACGAAAAGGAAAAAATACACTTGTCATTATTATTTATTGCAATGAGCTGTTTTAAACCTGTTGAAAACGCAAAAGTTTTGAGAACAAAACAGAAGGAACAGACTCAACAAATGTCAATAGAAGAATTAAAGAAACATACTAAAAAATGTTGTAGAAACTCAGGATGTATTTGTACAGGTTTACAAAACACTAAAGATTCAGTCAGTTAATATCGTGAAACTAAAAAAACTGTCGCGTTAATACCCCACAATCCGCTTGAAGAATTACTTTTGGACGTTCTGGGAAAGCGAAAAAGTGAATCAGGGGTATTAGGTTCAGGATTTGTAGTGTCTGGAAGATACATATTGTTACAATAATCACGCGGTAAGGCCGCGCAGTATTAGCCTGCACTTTTCAGATGGAAGGGAATATGAACAAAACCACTAGGAATCCTCCTGAAGCTGATATTGCTGTTCTTAAAATTGGAAGCTAACGAGAAAGTTTAAACCACTTGAATTTGTGCGATTCTGATAAAATTGAAATTGGACAATGGTCTATCGTGGCCTGGTAAACTTCTATGGGATTAAATGATTCCATGACAGTGGGAGTTATAAGCGCATTCCGGAAGGCTCACCGGAATAGAAGAAATCGAAAACTTATTCGCATGATGTAGCTATAAATTGCAAACAGTGGAGGACCTTTAATCGATACAATGGTAAGTACTGAGTTAACACTGTTATTTTCAACATCTGGAGTAAAGGACTGATCATAATACCGTCAACCTAGTTTGTAGTTAAGGATTCAATTATTGGCAACAGGAAAATTTTGAAAACCGAGCCGAGTTTTCTATTTAAATAATCTGGATTCTGAAAATAAAGGTTTCCTTAACATTAAATCAACGAAATGGAGCATGGTTGCAAAAGTTGTTGCAGACGGTCCCAGCGGGTGTTAGCTGGAAACGGCAATGATGTTATTGTTGTGCCACGAAAAGCTGTTAATTTGCAGGAGTCATGGTGTGAAAACTAGTTGCTAAAAATGGAGAATCTGTTGAATTGGCGTGATACAAATTCTCAACTGTGCGCCATGTAACGTGGAAGAAACTCCAAAATGCTTCGTCAGCAATAAATATTATCATAAAGTGAATACTAAAAAAAGCACATCTTACACTCCAGGAAGAGGAAAACCATATTTGGTCTGTTTCACTGTGGCCTCACTTATAAAACAGTCATCCATAGAAAGTCAAACCAATTTGAAAAAATTAGATTGTTGACTTTCAAATTATTTTCTGTTTGGGCCGTAATCACAACAATTCATAAACATGGTTTTACATTATTTTTCAATTTTCTTGAAAATAGCTTTTATATTAATGTTTATTACTCCAGAGCTGTGGCCTCAGTTCTTAGCAATGCACATATTCAATATTGCATAGCACTTCCTTACCACCACGTTCTTGTTAATAATTCCACCTTTTATGCGCACAAATCCATATTTTAACCAAAATCGTTCTTTATGTCTGAAGCTAGTTAATGCATTTTCAATTCCTTTATCAGCACAGTATCTTCCTAGTGCTAAATGGTGAATCTGCTGAAATTGTTGCCTGAACATCCCATCAAAAATTTGCCGCTTCCCTGGTTGAAATCTGCGACGCAATGCAAACCCCTGTATCCACTGGATGAAACACAGAATCACAACCACTTCTCCTTACACAGTCACTTAGTCTTTACCTCACCTCAAGATCCGTTCCTGAACCGCAGTCTTAGTTTTATCCTTTACTCTTCCCACGCCAATGCTGAGCAGGATTCTCAAAACGTTAATCTTTCTCTGATTACGTTCCTTCAATTTTATAAACTCCTTTGCACATACCAACGATAGCATACTAATATAATTTTTCATTAATAACCATTTATCTATATCAAAAGCTGGCCTAAGTGGGGGAATATGAAACCATATTTACTATTTACAGGAATTAAATATGTATCTTACTTTTGGAGACAGCCTCTAATTTATTCCCTTTATTTTTTATTTTTTTTTCTGGGATTACAGCATGAGTTTAAAGAACGTCCCCCATGACCATGTCTATAGTAATAATAATTATCTCATCTGCATTTTATGGCACTTTTTTCATCTAGATGGGTAGCAATATTTCTTATGCAGTCATTTACCGCATTAAGATTCGTTAACATAATTCAACTTCAAGATTTTCCTTTTTTCACCTTTTAATCATGCCAATAACATTTAAATTTTATATTGCCTGTATCTCTCTGTCACAGCTGATAAACTGATGTTTTCCCACAGGTGTGGGTTGCAGTGTTTTAATTTCATTATTTAATAGCTGGTTTTGCACTTTTCACTGGTGCAGCCTGTTTCACAGTTTTGTCAAGAACTGAGCTGCTTTTTCTGTAACCTTAGTTTCTGTGGCTTTTCAAGATCAGCCACTTGTTTCAGTTTTCTTTCTGGTATCAGTTTTTCCTGACGATTTGGCACATTTTTTGCCAGCAGAAGTGTTTACCGTTGGCAACTGCATTATTTTTTACAGTTGATACTTTCTTGAGTTACCTTGTCTTTGCTCTTGTTTACATTCTCTGTCTGATTACTTTTTTGCCGTAGTAGCGTCGCATGACAAACTTCCCCGTATCTTTTTGATGTTTTTCACATTGAAGCTTACCACTCATCTAAACAAAATACCCGGACATTAAAATTAATGTGCCACATTTTTTCACAGTCATTATCTCCTGATACTTTAGTAAAACAAACCCAACAACATAGAAAATATTCAAATTCCTTGCTTATACCTTATGTGCCAACACCAACAGGTTATTTCCAACATATTTATTTACTTTGTCTCCCACTACCTGTGGAACACATAAAACACGCCTGTATTTTCCAATGCTACAAACTCATTTATTTCTTCTCACTCTAATCTCCTGTCAGAAAGTTTTCTATTATTTTCTTCAACTGGGGAACTCTCCACGCACAGCAATCATATCAAGAGTAGCAACCTTGATTATCATCACACGAATAGATCATAACCTTTTTGGTATGTAGGAGAAGGTTACATAAACCTTTACATAAGGATGCTTTATCAATTATCTCCTGATATTGTATTTTCAGTTAATCCATAATGATTTTCCTGTTCATTCTTTTTTCGTAATTTTAGTTTCTACTAGCACTGATTTTTTGCCCGCATAGGCAAGTTACTCAGTGCACTTTTTTCCTTCAGACTTCTTGGTTCTTGCAAACATCTCAGCCTGCCTCATGAACACCTTTAATTTCCATTTTCATCTCTTACTGCCACACACAGATATAAATAAACTTCATCATTTCCAGTTGTAAAACCACTCTCATCCGCCTCCCTGCTTCTAAACGCATTCATTATCTCAAGAACACACTTTCCTTAGATGGCACTTTTACATCCTTCCCATCACCTCCCAGCACTTCTGAAATATTCTATGTTTGTATCAGTGTAGAACCCAACAATTTCTATTTTCATCAACAAACGAAAGACTATCGGCATATGCTGAAAAATAAGGCTTCTATCTGTTCTAAAGTGTTTCTGTTTCACATCCGCTAGCATATCGTGATTTTTCTGAATTTGTTCACATTATATTTTGCAAGAAGCCTGCCAGATCATTCTTTATAAAATTCCTGTTCCAGTAGTATCATTATTTTCTACTTTCTGCATTTTTTCTTTTCAGGTAGAAACTTTCTCAGGTTTTTCTATCAGGAAATACCCTTATTTCACCATCACTGTTTCTCATATTTCACCCTCACCCCAATCATTTTCTTGTTCAAGTCGGATACAGTATTTCTTCTCCCTTGTGCATTATATCAAGTGTAAGTTCCCATACACCTCCTTCATTTTCAGAAGTCTTCATTTTATCTCCCCAGAAGTTTCGCCTCACTTATACGGTCCTCATTGGCATTTAACAAAGACTCCATGTTCTGATGGTCTGTCAAACCTTTGTTTCAAGTATTGAAAATAACTGATGCTGCTTTCTTGCAAGGTGTAAGATTGAAAGCATAAGTTTTGTCATAATATTCAAGCCATTTATTTTTATAAATTTATTTACTTCCTTCCATTTTGCAATCAGTTTTCCCAGCTCATTTCAAACAAGTTTCCTTATTGGATGTCCTTCTGTGCAAATCTGATTTTTCCTCACCATATTTCATCAACAAATCCAGTATGATCATTCATTTTGTCGTGAACCAGCATCATCAACCCAGATCTTTTATTTTCTGTTCGAATATGCAAATTGGTGAGTTATCTTTTTTTCCCTGTGCTTCCCTTATAAGATTTCTGTTGTTTCAATATCTGTCGCCCCTTTCCTATGTGGTAATCTTTTTTATTTCTGCCTTTGCTTGGAACTTCAAACGCGTTTAAATAGTCCTTCATTTACTTCTTCCATAAAAATCAATTATATTATTTTTTATCAACCCACCATCTCTTTATATCAAAAACATTTTATTTGATAAAATTATTTCTAAACACATCACACATTTTCCAACGATAGCAGTAACTTATGATACATATTGCAATAAAAAAACTATATTTAATTTGACTAACCAAATCCACAATTTAGATAATCGATAAACATAGCTTCAACATTATGTTTAAAGTTATAAAGATTCTTTCTTCAAAATATTTTATTTTATTATTTTCTCCAATTCACAAGTTTATATTTGCTCTGTTCAACATCAACATGAGCCCTGCTTCTGTGTCAAATCCGGAACACTTTGTCCTTCTTCACCCACAGAATCACTTACCCCTCTCACATTTCATTCCTGCACGTCATCTGGTGACTGAACCAACGTGAAGCATACATATCTCCTTCATTCCCCATTTGTCTCACTCACCTACTCTACCAACTTTTGAAATATTGTCTTCTACACATGCTTATGTTTTCAGGTCTTATTCCAATGTTACTTTCTCTCAACATGGTCTTTTTACTTTTCACCTTTCTCCAAGTATTTATTTCGTCTTTGCTGATATTCACGTATCACTTTTCCTTCCTTTTCAACAAGCGTTCCTTCTTCTGTCAGGTTCATTAGGTATGATCCTATAACCGGCCACGAATTTATTTTTGCCGGATAGTGGTAAAGATTGCCAGTGTATCAACTCAGCATTATTCTTTTCCTGATTTCACATTGCACTTGTCTCCCTATCATTGCTTCAACCTGGTCATGTGTTACATATCATTGTTGTTTCTCAGTTCCTGATGCAGCTGTAAGTATTCTGTCACGCATTGATACCCTAAGTTTGAAGCATCATGTTTGACAGCTGTTCATCAAAGGAATACTCAGGCTTTTACCATTGCCCCTCCAAGAGCAACCCTTTGTCTTTGTCCTCCGACATTTCTTTTAGGCTTTCATCCAGAAGTTCTGTACTTCAAGTCGGCAGCTTCCTTACCTTTTTATCTATTTCATCTTTTGAGTTTTTAGTTTTAATCCACATATTTTCATAAACTGTCATATGAGGATATAAGGCATAGTTCTGAAACCATTGTTATTCCGTCCTCAGGGCACATCATTTGCCAAGCTTATTCTCATATAAACTTCTCCCTCCTGTTATTTCTTTCCAGCCTCAGCAATCATTTCAGCAGAGACCTGTCATCCCAGTCCCACAAATACTATGAATTTCGTCTTTTTGTTCAAGATTTATCCTGCGTACTGCTTGGAACCATTTGATACTGTGTCACCTCCTTTAATCATTACTTTTGGACATCTCCTGTTCCTCCTCGATTATATTATATCTTTTCAAAGTATATTGAATTTTATTTTGTTATTATCTATTTTAAGCATACTTTGATTTTGATTTTGTCAACATATTTGACTTTATGTTATAGTGTCTAAAAATTAAAATAATCCTTTATTTTAATTTTAAAACAGCCCCATTATTTCAATAAATTTCTTATGTATTTCTATTTTTAATTATCAAACTTTTTATAATCCATAAAAGAATGTGATTCCTTATAATTCTTTCTTTCTAAAGATTCATCAAATCGTCAAGTTATCTGTTTGTTGCAGTAAGATTTGCAGGAGTCTCCACTTTATAGTTATTATTTCTGAAACCTCTTCCTTCCTGAATGATTTATTCCTTTTTCCCTCAATCTGAAAACTCACTCGTTTCAGTGCACTTCCAGGTATTTTTATTTTTGATTTTTCCCGTCAATTGGTAGTGAACTTCCATCTTCACCTATTTAGCAAACAGCTGTTGTCATCCCTATTGGAACTTCTCACAGAAAATGTTCGTTTCCATTTTCCAAATATTTCATGTTCCTTGACAATGAAGAATACACGTAAATCTCCACATACCCATCATTTTAATCGTTATCTCCGGCCATCTCTCACAATTAATCCCTGACCTGTTTTCAACACCAGCTGGTATTTTATATTTTCAGGACTACTTCTTTTCACCCTTGTTCCACGACACATGAGCTACATGCCTCAGGAATTTTTCCTGTTCCATGACACTGATCATTAGTCTCATGCACATAGTCTGTATTCCAAAATTGATCTTCGCTGTGTCTCAGCATGTCCGGACCATTACATTTATCACATGTTTTACACTGCGACCTGGTTCATTCCTGAACCGTGACATGTATGACATTTCCATTTCTATGATACTCCTTATTTTCTCATCTGAATGCCAATCTTTTCAAGTGTAAGTCTCAATTATATCTCAAATCAGAACTCTGATGTACTTTTTGTCCCTGACCACGACTTGCTATCTCTTCCACCACCAAAGAAATTCAACATATCTCCCAAATCAACATCGCCGAAGTCAAAGCCACTCAGCCTCCCACCTTGTCCATTAACCGTCAGCCACCTGCTCCTCCCAGGTCCTCCTGTCTCAAAATGCGGCGTGCATCTATACCGATCACATGCAGCTTTTTCTGAGGATCAGACAATACTATAGCTTCGTTACATCTCCTTAAATTTGATCTTCAGCTATTTCAGCTTCTGACTTTTGTACCTCAGTAAACTTATCAGGATGATATCATGGCGGCTCATATGCCTATATCTGATTCACTCTGCATCTCATGGCACCCAAGCTATCACAATAATCTCTTTGCCATTTCTACTATAGAACCATTTTTATTTATAAGTGTCTATTTCTCCTTCCTTCCCTTTTATTCCGCACGTTACAATTCCTGCCATTAATGATTATTTTGCAGTAAACATCATTTTCCTTCTCACTCAAAATCCCCTTTTCTTCCAGTTTTCCTGTACAGCCTGCAAAAATCTGAAATTCCAACCATGGCTCTCGACACATCACAATGGAGCTTTTGATTTGACTCCAGAAGGTACAACGGAAACCTGGAACCATTATAATCCATTGGACAGTTCACGTGTACTTTTACCGCATTTTCCAATGTTACCTTTGCAGAATTCACAGATTTTCAAACACATAGCATCATTATCAAACATAGTGCCACTTAATTTTATTATTTTCATTTTAACAATCTTTTTCTTCCAGTATTAATGCATCGTCTTGCTTTCGATAAATCTGTAATATTTTTTTCAATTCAGATAGTAATCTTCAGTTTTATTTCACTGCTCAGCTCCACGCAAATGCAGGATGCCTCCCACGAAAAAATACATGTCACCTTTAGTTTTATTCAATACTTCGGTACTTATTTCAAGACTGTTATCGTTATTGTGTATATAAGAAAAAATCAAATTGCGCGATATTTTTCCATCAGCTTTCATTTGAAGAAAATTTCAATTTCAAAAATTTTCCTTTCAACTGAATCAAAATCATTGTTTTGCAAACCCATGTTCCTAGCAAGTTATTTTACATAGTCTTTTCCTTCCTCAAAAACACACACGCCCATCTTTTTATAACTTCCAACAAATGGAAAAGTACCGGTGAACTGGATAGCTCAATATTCAGGCAGTTCATCCCATACAACCTCTTTTCCATTCACTTTGTGGTTTGAAAGTTCTGCCCTTTGAGAAAGTACTCCCTATTTCAACATTTCCATATTTGTTATTTATGTATTTCCATTATAACATCAACTATATAAAAAGCTGAAATTACTTTTTTTCTTCATCATTACAATATTTCCAACTCATTATCCTTAATCTCTTGTTAATCTTTTTCGCATTTATCAGCAATGAAAAAGAGTTTCCATTGCTTACCCTGTTTTTTCTCTTACATGTTTTGTCACAATTAACCCAATCTTTCTTTATCCTGGAAAAGTGTTCATCAACTAACTTCTTATTTCACAAGAAATTGCCTCCCTGTTCTCAGCACATCACAAATCACAATTAATCTCAGAAATCTAACTCTCACCAAACATTCTCAAAAACAAGCCTCCTTTATTTTCATTACACATCCAAGAGCCTAAAATCCTTTTTCATGCAATAAAACACTTGATCTATTAATCCCTATCATTTCTGATTTCTTCACAAACAGCGAGCAATGCCCTCCCTGTATTTTAATCTCAAACTTTGCCACCATTAATCCACAACTCTATCTCTCAACACCAGCAACTGCGAGTTGTTACTCTCCAGCAGCCTCCACCTGGTGCCCGTTCGAGCCTGTGCCTGATTGTTATCCGATACATTCCTTGTCAAACTTGAGATACTTTTGATACTCCTTCGATACCTTTCGATTTCTTCCATATTATCTCCTATCTTTACCTTTGTTCTTCGATTGCCTTTTCAATATCAGCTTTTTCAGTTCCCCTGTGTTATCCTCATTTTCCTTTATAGTTTTTCAGCAGCGTTAACTGGTCAGTTTGATTTCTAGCTCAACAGTTCTTTAAACCCAGTTATCTTTCAGCTCATGAGCTTCTGCATCTTTTTCATTTTTCATCCTCATCTTTTAGACAAGCAGATGAACCTTGAAATTGTTACCGTATTTTTTCCTGTTCTAAATCTTTGGCAGAAACGTGCACAATTGTCATATCAACATCAAATGTTACTCTATCTGATAGTATTCCTCTTGGTGCAGCAGTGAACCTTCCAAGATTAAATTTCCGTTCATGGTTGTTCTATAGCTTTTGCTCTTCCGTAACACTTGCCACTATTGATACCGGCAATATTATCAATGCTGTTGAGAATACTTGTGATTTTAATATGGCATTACAGATTTTCTATTATTTTAGTAACACCACCTAAAGTTTCAATTCCTAATGATAATGGAAAGGCATCCAATAACAGTACATTTTACGTTCCCCATCATCATCTACCTTGAATTGCAGCTCCAGCAAAACAACTCATCAGGGTTGCCGATTTATTAGGTTTCTTTCCTAAGTAAGATTTTACCCATTCTTGAACCGTATAGTATTCTGTAGATCCTCCCATCAATAATACTCATCTATTTCTACTAGATCTCTGTGTTTATCTTTCTAACGCTTGTTTAACCGGTCCGAAGTTGCTTCTTACTGTTCTTTGTTAATCCAACGGTGCCTTGTAAAGTTTTTTTTTCTCCAAGTGTTTAGGTCCCAGCAGTTATCCACATTGGTGATGAATGGTAAGAAATTTGTAGCTCAATGTTGTTGATACCCTTTTAAATATCTTCTGCAGCGTCTTTCTTTCAATCTCTGGATCACATTTTATCATTTCTTAACGATCTCGTTTTTGAATTCATCAGCCAACCAGTCAATAATTTTCTGGTCGTTGTTCCTCCTAAGTATGTTTCCCTGAAGTTGATATAACTTCCACTACCTTCACCGATTTCAGCACAGATACGTCAAATGTTCTCCACCTAAGTCAAATACTTTGAACTTTTTCCTTTTTTCATCCAGTCCATAGTTATCAGCAGCCAGTTGTGGTGTTCATTTATAATTTTACTGCAGTCCTGCAATTTCTTCACTGCATCTCTGTAGCCTGTCTTTGTAGCATCAGTAAAGCTAAAGCTCGATACTGCATCCATCCTGCTTCTGTTACAGCTTCAAGACAAGGCTTTCCAGCACTCCTTTTAATTTAATCAGTATCATTGCTGAAATTTCCTGTGGTGTGTAATCTTTTCCGTGAATATTTGCTATGCAATCTGATCCCACTTTGTGTTTTATTGAAATTACCGTTGAATCAGGATGCGTAATTGCCTGTCTTTTAACATGTTTCCACCATTATTCTCTCGTTGCAATCCTTATGTATTTACAACCTGATTCAGTGCTTCCTCCATCAGACTGGTATTATTGGCAGTGCACCTTCCATTACCGCCACGCAGCGTTTGTGTTGTTCCAACCTGTTCTATTATTTTACCTCGTATTTATCACTCCTGCTTTGGCTTTTTGAATTTTTATTTACATTTTTGACAGTTTAAACTATATTTACTGTCACCAGTGCCCGACTGTATAATTTCTTTCCTTTTTACTACATCCTTTTGAAACACCTGTACCAGCCTGTGTCGTTATCCACCTTAAGCTCTCTCTGCATTTCAGCATCATTGCTTGACGTGTCTCGTAAGGGTTAAATTCTACCTCCTTCTTCCACCACTTCAATTTCTTCAACAGCCTTCTTCCAGATACCAACATATTCTTAGAGTTTCTTAAAATCATGTTCCACCTCTTCAACCAGAAACATCAAAGCTTTTAGTTTCAAGGGCTGCCTTTTCGGCTCTTTTCCAAGTTGTCAATATTATCCAATAACTTTAGATGATCCCTTCTGAGCGACATACTGCTCTGAAACTTCACGCCTTCCTAGTGAAAGTTTTTGAAATTCTGCAAGGATTTTCTTGTAGTAAAGATTTTTCCATCTTCACTGGTTCAAGTCCAAGCTTTGGCAATCTTTCTTCCTCACATGTTTTCATCTCTTTATTGTCAGAAGCTCCCATTTGACCCTCTTCTGCTCTTTGTTTTCCGTCTGTTTCACATCTGTCACTTTTCAGTTCTGTCTTTTCATCAAAACCTTTTCTGTATTTTTGACCCCTCATCCCCTTATTTATTTATTTTCGCAGTAGCTAGCTTAACTTCTCTGAAACATGCACAAGTCCCACCGTTTCTGAACACTTCATTCTTTTCGGTCCGGATTGATCCATAATCGCGACGCTCCTCTGCTGTGTAAACGGAAAATACCGTGATCGTCCCAGTCCGGCCAATATCCAAATCTTCACCAAAATGACATTTACTGCTCCATCTTTAAAGCGGTCGGTCTGAATAAACTGCATGTCTGCTCTACTCCTTCAGGATTGTTAAAAATCTTACTCATCTATTATTTTTCATAACATCAGTGTTACTCTCAATTAAATTTGAACCCTATCAAAAACAATTTCCCCTCATTTAACATTTTTATTCTCTTTAAATCTTCGGTAAAAATAAATCAGTATTTGTAGAAAGCTTTCTTTCTAAATCAGATAAAGTAAAGTTTGACTTCTGTTTGTTTCATCATTTAAAATCATATTTATATTTTGAACTTCCTCTTCATCTACAGGATTTTCAAGAAATATATTAAGATTTTTAGTCGAAAACGAATCACAATTATGACAGCCATAATATTTGTGTCATTTATATGCACAAGCTGAACTTTTTATTCCTTCCTGTCTTATAGCAGGGCTCCAGAACTACTCCTGCATATTTACTTTATCTTTGATAGTAATCTTGACGTTTCTTCAAATATCATATCTATTTGGTTCATTTTTGTTATAATACTTAACTACTTTTAGCTTTCACTCTTTAGATATATCCTTATCTCATAGTTCCTCCACATATAATTTATATCCTTCCACTTGTCGAAATTCTTCGGAAGATGTGTGAGTTTTAGCTAATCAGTCCTTTGTCTTCAAGATCCGCCATTGTATTTCTTATTGTAGCTGAAGAAACTCCAATACTATATTTCTTTTTCCAGGTTCTTGAGCCTACTTTCAAATTCGAGATAATGTTTTCATGATTGCCTTTCAATATTAATTTCTCTCTCATTCATATTCGCACCTTCCTGTTAGCATCATTATGAAGGAGTGCTAATTACAATATATAATATTACTTTTTGCATTAATGTCAAGTACTTTTTAAAATATACACATTGAAAATACTGGGTTTAGAAGTATAGTTTATTCTCTACTTCATTTTTGCTTTATATATATTTTTAAAATTTCCATTTTATAATACAGTATATATGAACAGAAAATTATTATAATAATCTACATAAATAGTAAATAATTTTCATGTGTGTGATATAATTATTGTAAATAAATTATCTAAAACAGGTCAGATAATGAATATAAATGCAAATTTCCTGAACGGAATATTTAGAAACAGAATATAAATATTCTGAAAGAGATAGTATTTCAGAAGTAAAACCCTGTACTTTCATTAAAAATCTCTTTAAAAGATCTGATAATTCTGAAAATAACTCTATTGAAAATTGCTCATTAGTAGTAGAATAACTAAATATAAATACTTTAATATAATAAAAAATATACGACTGTAAAGGGGTGCTGATAAATGATATTCCCTGAACCATTGAAAAAGGAGATAATGTATTCTTATTCTGTCCTTCTTCACCTATAATTCTGAAGAGATATGAAAAAATGTAAAAAGTTATAATAGATTTGGGATTTAATCCTGTTATTGGGAAAGAGTTTATACGAAAAACTACGGAGGATATATGGCTGGAAAGGCTGAAACCGTATTGAAGATTTGCATGAAGCTTTTTCACGGAAAGGATATTAAAGGAATATTCTGTGTAAAGGGCGGTTATTCAGCTTCACAGCTTTTTAGATAAAAATCGACTATGAGCTGATAAAAATAATCCTAAAGTTTTTGTAGGATACAGTGATGTTACAAACCTTCACATTGTCTTCAATCAGAAATGTAATCTGGGAACTTACCATGGACCAATGGTAAAATCAAATATGATAAATGATTTCAATGACTATACAAAACTTTTTTCTGAAGCTATGGAAAAGAATGAAACAGTACGAAGAACCTGAAAAAATATGCCACTTTCTATCTTACAGAAGGAAATATCACCTTCAGAGAACATAGGCGGTGTTCTTACAGGAGGAAATATGGCAATTATAGTCACTACTCTGGAACTCAATACGAAATAGATACTAAAAGGTAAAAATACTGTTTCTGGAAGATGTTGATGAAGAAATAGGATCTCTGAACAGAATGCTTACTCATTTGAAATATGCAGGAAAATTCAGTGACTGTAAGGCTGTTGTTTTTGGAAATTTTGTGGCATGTAAAAATACATATACTAAAGAAAAACCAGCATTATGAACTATTGGAGCTTTTTAAAGGATTTCTTTGCTGACTATGATAAACCTGTTATTTACGGAATGGAATCAGGTCACAAAAAGCCGTATATGTTTACGTTGCCTTTAGGTGCAAAGTGCAGCATAAACCTTCAGAACAAAAGAAATACTTTTTGAAAAAGTAGAATTTATTTTAGATAAAGTAATATTTACAGATACGGAGGAGAAAATAATGTTTTTGATATGCATGCAGATTTATGGACAGATAATCTGTGGGAATATGAAAAGGGAAAAATGATGTTATAAGAGAAAATATAAAGATAGATTTATAGAAGGAGGAGTTTTTGGAGGTATTTTGTAATATATTTGAAATACTTTTTAAAGGATCCGAAGCCTGAAGAAACTTTCTTCAGAAGCCTCGTGCAATGAGTGAGGAACTCTATCATGCAAGGGATTTAGTACATGTTATAAAAAGAGTCCTGAAGACTTTGAAAAGCAAAAGCCCAAAAATAAATTTTGCTACACTTTTAGGAATTGAAGGGACTTCCTGGAATTGAGTCAAACCTTGACTATATCTATCTTCTTGAAAGAATGGGAATAAGACATAGGACTTACATGGAATGAACAGAATGCTTTCTGCAACAGGTCAGAGAGGGATAAAGACAGGGGACTGACTGATTTAGGTGTAAAAGCTGTTGAAATCATTGAAAATCTGGGAATTCTTCTTGATCTTTCCCATGCAAATGACAAAACCTTCTGGGATGTTGCAAAATACGCTAAAAACCTTTTTGCTTCACATTCCAACTCCAGAACTCTTTGCCCGGCAATGAGAAACCTTACTGATGACCAGATACTTTGTATAGGCGAAAGAAATGGAATGGTGGGAATGAACAGCTATCATGGATTTGTAAGTGACAAGGAAGATGAAAAAAATCTGGATACATTGCTGAACCATATGGAATATGTTGCAGAAAAATAGGAATTGACAAAGTTGGATTTGGATTTGATTTTGCTGAATACTACAACGTGCCTGGAGTAGACGAAGATGAAGGTTTAAAAGGTGTTTACGACATTACAGAAGTTAAAAATGTAGCAGCAGCCTTGAAAAACGTGGATATTCAGATGAAGACATTGAAAAAGGTATCATATAAGAACTTTATTTCTTTCTTTGAAAGAATAAGAAATGGTATAAAATAGAAAATTATATAAATTGAAATAAATTATAAAAATAAAATACATATACATGAAAAGGATATAAATTATGAGAAAAACCACTTATAAGAATAACTTCTTCCTACGAACATAACCCTGAATCAGAAAATGCTTATAAAACAAGTGTTTCTATAGATTATAGCCGTGCAATTATGGAAGCGGGAGGTATTCTGTTGTTTTGCCTGGTTCACGATAATATTGAAGTTATAAAGAGCAGATTTTCACATCTGGATGGACTTCTTCTATCAGGAGGAGTTGATTCTGACCCTGCTTTTATATGGAGAAGACAGCTACAGGAAATTGGAGTTATTTCACCTGAAAGGGATAAATTTGAAATAATGCTGCTGAAGAATATTTGAAAACTAGTAAACCAATTTTAGCAATATGCCGGATTGCAACTTACAAAATATATATTTTGGCGGGTACACTTTACCAGGATATAAAAATATGTGGATACACAGATTCAGCATAGACAGAAATGGCATCTTTATTTGCTCTACCCACAATATTGATATTCTTGAAAAGATAATATTTTATATGAAATTTTTGGAGAAAAACAAGGGTAAATTCTTCCATCATCAAATGATAAAGATTTAGCTGAAGGTCTTACTCCTATTGCAAAATCTTCTGACGAGTCATCGAAGCTCTTCAGAAAAAGATCACCCTTTTCTTACTATGCGACTCAATGGCATCCTGAAATGATGGCTGTAAGAGGAAATGAAGGAACAGAAGAGAAAATTTTTGACAAGTTTCCAGAGGCTATGTAAATAAAATTTAAAATTAATATAGGGTTGTCTTACACTTAGTGTTGATGAAAAACTATATTTATTCATTTGCTGAAAATACTCACTATACATATGTTTACAGTTGTTCATAAAGATCGTAAATTCGCCCAAGGGCTGTTGATCTCTAAATTCATTTCCTGTTTTGCATTGTGAGTCTCTAACATCATAAACATAGTCATTATACCTTTCTTTGAGATAGCTCCTTTTAAAATATCCTGACGTTACTATTTAAATGATTTCTATTTTTCTGATAATAATTATATAAACTTTCCAACATCAGTCTCACCAACATAAGAACCAATCATCTCACATGTCCCATTGCTCTCCATGGTATGCTGCTCTTCCATGAACTGCCATCATATGTTGCTTCACCTCCCTTGATGCAGCTTCACATGTTTCTTTGCAAATTTCTACTACTGCTTTATCTTCAGCTGAATCTCTTTCAAAAACTTTTGTAGCAGGAGATACGAATCTAAAATTGTCATTTTCCTTTGACTGCTCTTTCTAACTTACTTCAATTTCCATTTTCCAATGCTATTTTCATATCATTTTTATCAGCATTCTCTCTTCTCTTTCAAACTTCCCAATTCTATTCCTAATAACCAAAATGAAAATACCTGTTCCTAATGAAGAAGGAGCAGACCTATTAAAACCATTCCATCTTAAAATAATTTTCCCAATCTTTCTTCCAGAAATTCTAGATAATCTTTCTTTATCCAGAAAATCTTGAACCACGGATACACTCTAGATCTCCATCTCCAAATGCCATTATCTAAGCCAAGTAAATAGAGTTTATATTTCTTTCACCACTTGAATATATTTTCTGTACAATTTAATATCATTTCGTAATCATAACTGCTTATCCTTCCTGAAATTACTTATTTTACATTCTGCATAAATGGTGTAATTCGTTTTTCACACACACCTTAGTTTCCTCGTCCACTTTAAAAATTGCTATTGGATCATCCCGCTATTTCCATAGAAGTAGTCAAATTTCTCCATATGTGGTTTGCATTACTTTTACTATTTTTCCTTTTTAAAATTTTATAAATTCTGTAGGTATACACGTGAAAGTTCCTTCTAAAGGAGCTGCAACCTAATCCTGTTTATAGTTACGGAAACTTTCATCTCCTGATCAAAAGCTACCTTTCATCTATCTTTGGAAAAATATTAAACTCATATTCTCATCGGCTTTTAGCATATCTCTTACTTCAATTCCTTTGTTCTCCATGTATTCCCATACCTATCTCTCATTTTATTTTTCTTCTATACTAAAAGCAGGTTTTCCAACTTCAGGAACAATACATGGCGACAAAGCTTACTCCCATTGTTTTATATTTTCCAGCATGCTGAGTGATTTCAGCAACTTCTGACAACTCGATCTCATCTGCAGCTGCTCCTGCAATTTTATAGGCATACAACATTCCCAAGCTACGCCCTCGCCTCTGTCTCTCTCATACGGTGCAGAAGCAACATCATCTTTAACTAATACACTAGCAGTTTTTATATCTTCTGTAAAATCAGCTAATTCACATGCCATATTAAAATTCATCTTATCTCCGCCATAATTTCCGTAAAGACATAAAACCTCTTTTCCAAAATCACCGCTTTTATCATATCAAACATTTTTCTGGGATGAGGGTGAAGCAAATACATTTCCTATTGCACATCCATCACGTATTCCTTCTCCTACATATCCTAAAACGTTGGAAGATGACTCACTTCCTCCTGCAGTAACAATTCCCACTTATTTCTTTTTAGGATTATCCTTTCTTACTATTACCCTGACATCGTCATTCAGCAACTGTATTTTACTTCACTATGAGCAGCCAGCTATTCCTTTCCATCATTTCTTTTATGCAAAATTCTTCAGGTTCATTTATTATTTTCTATCATACAATCACCTTCCCTAGTTCTTTTCTATAATCCGGATATTTCAACTTTCCAGTTCTTCTGGAGACTATCCGGTTCATTGCCTTTATTTATTAATAAAGTGTACAGTAAACTTCTGCCAGTTCTTTTCTACACACTGGTGCCTTCAGCTTCCATATCTGTACCCACAAGCTACAACACCATGTCAGTAAAAATATATCCGCTCTACAGGCTCACTCACACCTCAGCCAGTTCCACAGTTCCAGGTCTCGCAGGTGGTGCTACCGGTAACAACAGCATCTTTAACCCATCGTTGCAACCTCATACATCACTGCCGGTAGAGGTTTATTTTAATACTGCAGGCTGAAGCTGCCATTTTGAATGGAGTATGAACAATGCCACTATATCTTCCCTTGTTTTATAAACTCTAAATGCATCATTGTTTCCACTTGACGGTTTTTCTCGTTATACTTCTATTAATTCACCATCTCACCGTTAATGTACACTGATCATATCATCTACTGTTAATTCTTTTCCTCTCATTTACACCTGATGGAGTAACTACTACACATCCTGCTTCTCTTTATCCCTGATACTAAAATCTCTGATCGGCGTTTGCATTAAGTCTCAGCTCTTTGCCCATCCCAGTTGCTCTTGCAACTAAAATATCCACATTTATATCACCTTCTATTAAAATCTATTATCGACTTTTGTTTTTCATATCACACAAATACATAGAACAATCCAAAAATAATACTAATGCTATAACTCCTGGTATTTTTAGCTGCTAGCCCATTTGCCACTGCCCATCTGAAAACGTGAGCCTCTACGCCAAAACATGTTATCATTTTCGTCCAGCTGGTATTTCTATTGCTTTTGTTGTTTCTTTGCAGTGCTCAGCTGCATATGGAGTCGAAACCACTGGAAACCAGTAAATAAATTGGAGTATGCAAAATACTTAAAATTAACATTTTTAATAGATTCTTTGAAACAATCATTGCTGGTACTACAACAACTACATTTACTATTCCTGCCAGCTGGTAATACATTACTTATTCTCATTTTTGAAAGTACAACAGCTAAAAAGCAATTCTATAGGAACCATAATATCGCAACAACCCATAATTCAGATTGTCCTGCCATAAATGGCTCAATCTAATCCAATATAGATTTCTATCTTTAAATTTATCATAAATTTGATGCGGCATCTGCACTGGAGCCAGAGCTGCAAAACAATTTAGCTACCATAGGAAATATACTAGAGCTGTTCCTACTTTTATAGCCACATTTAATGTATCTTTTACTAGAATAACCTGCAAGAATTGCTATAAGTCCACCCATATAAACTCCCATACGCTATTTTCTTCACCGAAAATTCTATTTTATCTTTTTAATTTATCTGCATTTGCATTTTCTTTTTAAATAAAGGAATATAGTCTAATAACTTGTCTAACCGGTTCCATTATTACACATTGGAGTGTCATAATGAGTACAAGTAACCCTGGTATTCCTATATTTCCTGAGTTCTTTTTGAGTAGCCCTATTTTTAATTCAACTATAACTGAATCTGTTGCCGCAACAAAACCTAATATAATATTTCCTGTGATTGCTGCCACCATTGTTGCAGTAAAAATTTTCCCCATACATCCCATAACCCACATTTAATATATCTGTTTGTTTAAAAAAGCATAAGAAGATTAATTCCATCTGTAAAGCTGAAAACATAAATAAAGCATAAGCCATGCCCAAGCAATTGCTGACATCGTGACCATCCCACATCAATTATATTTAATTGAATTCTGTCTTTTCTACAAAAGCTGAAGCGACAGGGCTATAGTATCAAAACATAAAACCTAGCACTCACATTCATTCCAGTAAAAGCAACTCCCAATGTAAGTCCTGAAATTAATGCTCTTTAAATTTCATTTTTATTATTAATCCTATTATTATCATTATTATAGGTAAAAAGATTGCTGCTCCTAATCCTAAAATATAGTTTAAAATATTTCCAAACATTTTTATTACCTCCTAAAAATCATTTATAATATTTATTTTAGTAATTCTTTTAATTTTTCAAATTCTTCTGCCATTCCCATTCCTGTTAAAAATTTTTAATTCCATTTATCATTGGTTTATCAAAAGTTTGAGAACCTGGAACGATTGTTACATATACATCAACTTGGTCTATTATACTTTCAAGAGATTTTTATATCAACTGCTTCAACTGTTGCTTTATCCCTTCATCTTCCAACATACTGTTAATTTTTGAAGCAACTGTTTGCGATGTTGCTACTCCTGATCCACATGCTACAACTATTCTTTTCATATAAATTCCTCCTAATTTTATTATTTTTATTCTCCAAAATTTGAATAAAAATAGCTCTTCCAGCTCTTTTACTACTTCATTTTCATCTTCCATCTATTTCTATTTCAACTTTTTGTACCGTATTTTGCTCCAAGTTTTAAAAACCCTAAAACACTTTTTATTCTCTACTTTATTGTCACCTACTTTAAATATAGTTTTTGATTTATGCCTGATATTACTTTTATTATTTGTGAAATTGGTCTTGCATGTAATCCTGTTTTATTTTTAACTTTCAAAATTTTTACTATCATCGTAATCACCTTGTTTAAAAATTTTTACTCAATATTCTTAATATTTTCTTCTTTATCTGATGCATTTTTAATAGTGTTATAAACTTCTTTTCTGTTCCAGTAAAGACATTAATTTTGTTAATAGATTTCATCTGTTTCTTCCCTTTTTGTACCAGTAACACAAATATTACTGATACTTCTAAATCATTTTCATCTAATCCCATATCCCTAAAAAATTATCGGTAACTTAACTGTTATAATTCCTTCCTCATTAACATACTCTGGATTTGTGTGAGGAATCGCAATTTTATAGTCTCCAAAATCTAAACCTGTAGGGTATTGTTCTTCCTCGTTCAATAATTGAATCATCAACCTCCTTTACATATCAAATAATATCTTAGATATCTTAGAAAGAAAATCCTTCTATCATTTGCATCAAAATCTGATATTTTCTCTTTTTAAAATAATTTTCCATACCATATTCCTTTCTACATATTGTCATTTTTTGAAAAAGTACTCACTATTTTATTTTTATCTCTTTGTTTTCATTATTTTAGGCTATTTTATCTTTAAAAATTTTATTTATACTTGCTTTACTTTTATTAAGTTCCTCTTTCTTTATCCTTTATAGCAAAAAGTAAAAATATATTCTATTTTATTTTCCATTAAGTTCAAGAATATTTTTAATTCAATTAAAAATTCTCAGTTTTTAAAACACATTAGCATCATTTTTGCATGCTGGTAAAATTATACCATTATGTAATATCATGTATGATGTGATTCTTCAACATATCCAGAATACTTAGTATATGAACTCTATATATATACTCCTCCAGAATATTACATGCATACTTTATCGCATCTTCAATATTTTTCAGCTTCATAGTCAAAATATATTCTGAGCTGTGATTATATTTTTATCTTCATTATCTTCTACAGTATCATTAATAATCTTTCATTTTGTTTTCCAAGTTTTTCAATTAATTTTTCTATTTTTATTACTGTTTCTTCTTCAATAATTTGAATCAATTCAGTCATTAAAACCTTTTTATTATTAGGAGTAAACCAACATCCAACATCTTATCATCCGTTGTAAATATTGGATTAACTTTTAGCACTGAATATTGTCTGAAATTTTATCCTCTATATCCACTGTAGTAACTATATAATTTATATTTTATTCTTCTGCAAAGTATCTTTGATTTTAAAATAGGTGTTACCGAAAACTATTTTCTACATTAAAACATTGAAAGATATATTATCTACTAACATTTGTGAAATCTACAACCCTAATGTACTCACTACACTACTCTTTTTACTTTTTATATCATTACTTATAAATCTCTCCATTGAAGCTGAAAATGAAGCATTACTAAAAAATATTTCTTCATCTGAATATCTAATATAATAATTAAAATATCTAATGATTCTTTATTACAGTAAACAATGATGTGAATGAATCCTGTATAAATTTTTCATTTAGGGCATAACTATTTTTCACCTCTATAAATAAAGGTTTTAAATGTTGTCTTAAATATTCAAATAACAGTTCATCCTTTGATATATTCACATTTAATCTGCTATTTATGTTTTCAATCAAATTTCTTTAGCTAGAATGTCTATTCTATCCAATTTTTCTATAAAATTGGGAAACTTTATTATACAGTTATCCCAACTATCAAATCAGTTATTATAAAATATCCTGCTCATTAAATATTTCATCCAATTTTTGTGATTTCTTCTTTTATTATCCTGTATTCATCCCAATCCTTTTATTATTGATCCATCAACGCAGATAAAATTATTAATTTCATCATGAAAAGTTTTGATTGTACAAATAATATATGAAATTAATGTTTTATAATTCTCATCTGTTGCTGAAAATTTTAAATCAGTTAAGATTTTTCTACACGAAGTCTATTTTTCTTATATTTTAAACTTTTCTTCAAAAAATTTCTTCTATTTTTAATCTATAATTTGTTTTATTTTCTTTTTAACTTTTTAGCACTCAGATATTGTCTCAACTCTATATTTTTATTAAGTCTGATATCTTTTTCCTTCAAGTATTATTCCTAGTATTTATTCCTTTTCCTTCAAATTCCTTTTTATAATATTTAGATCATTGTTAATAGTATCTTTGATGTATCAAATTTATCCATTAAATTTGATACATTAGTATTTGCAGATGTAATTACAGTCAATTTTATGAGTCTTTTTCAATATCTATAGGTTCTGCCTCTTTGACCATAACCTTGATTTTGTTTATCTTATTATTACCATCTAACTTAAAATGTCCCTGATTTATTTCTATATATAGGTCTTTAATGTTAAAATATTGATAAAAACAAAATTGATTTTTCTGATGTCATATCTTGACCATTCTTTCAGAAATATCAAATTTTCTTTTAATTTCAATCGATACTTCTTCCCAGAAGATATCCAGCATTTTTATTTCTCATGTTATTTAACATACAATCCTCCCTTAATTAAGGTTCTACTAATATATAACCTATGATTTGACGTATTTCAATATTAGCTTTCTGAAACTTATTGATATATCAAATTGAAAACTCTATCTTTCACTCTTTTCAATTATTATAAAATGTTTTATCAGTGAAATATTCTATCATTAAATTTTTAATGATATCTTGAACATAAAATTTTATTCTGATGCTACTAAAAATATAATTATTTAATAATGAGGATAAAATGAAAGATAAGATACATAAAACAAAAATGCTCTAGACAGTTGGATAAAAGTAAGATTCCGATATACTTCATACTTATGAATGGAGTGAAAATAAAAGTCGGAGGACTTGAGGTTGCTGAACATTTTCTGAACTTGCAGAAAAGAATTTTTAAGACTATTGTATTAAAGGAAAAAGCAAGTCCCTATATGTCTGTGTAATCGCGAGAAGCTCATCTGACCTGAGTTGCAAAGCATGTGGTGAAAAGAATATTGACCTTCCTTTCACAGAACTTGAAAAGGAAACTGGATATGTCCGTGGCGGATGTTCTCCCTGTCGGAATGAAAAAGTTATACGATACATTCTTTGATGTGAAGTAGAAAAATTTGATAAAATAATAGTTTCAGCTAGGAAAAGAGGGTTTACGAGATAGAAGTTGAAACTGAAAAACTAATTCATATAATAAAAATAATAAACGGAAAATCACTGAACTGAAAACTTGAGGAAGAGGATGTCTAAAAATTTTGAAAAATATAAAAAGCCGAATTTCAAATTGGTTGATTTTTAGCGCTATATTTATGGCTAACAAATATATCATACAAAATAAACTGAAGTATATCTTCAGTAATACAACATTTTACTCAAATTTCTATTGATTTTTGCAAGAAAAATAATATTGAGAAAAGATCGGTAAATCGGGTAATAGTGTCACTGTGAAATATTATGAAAATGTACTGTTTCAGTTCAATATCATACATTTTGAGCTTTTTCCATTAAAAAGTTTTCGGATAATTATTCATCCACTCTCTATCACCTCTTCAGTTCTTTGCTTCCATTATATCTGTTATATCTGTCCTTTTGGGTATGAACCTTCTTATCAGCTTATTATTTTCATTGTCAATGTTCCCCTAGAACTAAGCTGTGTGCATAAAACATCCTACTCCCCAGTCCTTCTATCTCATCAACCTTCACAAATTCACTACCATTGTCACTCGTAAGTGTCTTTATTGAACCCGGACTGTTCTCTATTAATTCCTTTATTCTTCCTTCCACGTAATGACGTCCTGTTTTCAAGTCCTTATCAAGCATCTTCCTGTAGGGCATGTCATCCTATATTCCAGTACCGGTCACTATGTATATAGTTATCACAGTGTCTTCATCCTATGTTTTCTTTACCTCCTCCTTCTACCTGCTCTAGTGGCATACGGGAATTCTTCCTGTTTCATCGAATCTTCAAGATATTTTACCAGTTTGAGGTCTCTTCCTATCTTAAGTTCTCTCCTTTTCCCTTCATGTGCCCTGTCATACTTGACTGGGCACATCTGCAGAATATACTTCCCTTGTCGATAAATTCATGGCACTGAAGCTCCACCATGCCCCTTTTTGATTTCCTGTGGAGGGTTCTCACTTATTCCCAGTTCCTCCGCTATTTTCACTTTTGATATCTCCTATTTTTAAGAGAAGTGCTTTCATTTTTCTCTCTCTATTAATTTTAAGTGTTGCCCTTTTTCTTTCTTTTTGTTGTATACTGTTCTTGAACCATATTGTTTTCTCCTTTGATTTTTGTCCTGAATTACTCATACCATAGAAAACTTTTATGGTTCTTATTTTCCATATAGTGACACTCTTTATTTTACAACTTTTTAGTATCTATTTTTGATTATTAAAAATAAATTTACTTTTTACTAATAAAATAGAAGATTGTCTCTAATATATCTCCCTAATCTGTTAAGGAGTATGATATGTATTTTAGACAATCTTATTTTGTTATATTATATTAATTGACTTTTATGTTATTAAATTCACTAAACAATCTTAACATGGCTTTTTATTACCCCATGCCTGTCTTATATCATTCGAATCTAAAAATTCTATAATGCTGTGTAAATGAATTTCTTTGTACTTCCAACCATTAAATTCTTTCCAGAGTTAACCAGAACACTTTTCCACCCATTGTTTTTAATGGAATATTTGGGAAAGATGCATCTAATTTCTTAAATTTCTCAACTATGTCCGGTGTATTTCTTATAAGTTCTATAAATCTTTTATAATAACTTCATCTTCCATGAAAAACCTCCTATATGAATTATAAATATTTTTCCCAAAAATTATTGTAATAGTTTCTCAACTATTTTTCACTAAATTACAATCCCAATCCTTTTTATCCATTTCTTTACATCTGCTTTGAACTGGATCCGCTGAATCTTTTACCTTCCTTCCAAGCTGCTCCCTTTTGTCTTTTCCTTCAACGGATTAGGACTTGTTCCTATTTCACTGCTTCCTGAAGTAACGAATGGAATAACTGTTTTCCCATTAAAAATCATTGTTTTTCAACAAAAAGTATTCATTATTCTGGGAGCTTCTCCCACCAGATTGGATATCCAAGAAATACAACATCATACTGGTTAAAATTTTCTACACTATTTTTATCTTCGGTCTTATAGATTTATCCGCTTTTTCCTTAGCCACCTTGCTGTCAGGATTTTAGAATTCAAATCTTCTTGCCGTATATGGACTTTCCGAACAATTTCAAAAAATATCTGCATTTTTATCTGACGCAATAATCTGTGCTATTCTTTTTGTATTTCCAGTTGCTGAAAATATACAACCAATATGAACCTTCTTTAGCGAAGAGTCTGTTTTCTGTTTTTTTCATTTGAACAGCTTACAAAAATTCCTAAAATTACAACTCAATAACGTTAAAATCTTTTTCATATTATTTCTCCTTCTCAAAAGCTTGACTTCTATCTTTTTCTCATATATTCTTTATTTGAGTCCAGCTTCATTATTTTTACTTTCATTTTATTATACCCCATAAAAGTTAATTTCAGTCAATACTGATGTCCAGTTGACTGTAAAAATTTTATTCTGATATACTAAAAATATAATTATTTAATAATAGGGGATAAAAATGAAAGATAAAAAAGAAAAATACATAAAACAAATGCTCTTAGACAGTTGGATAAAAATAAGATTCGTATATTATTCATACTTATGAATGGAGTGAAAATAAAAAGTGGAGGACTTGCTTTGAACATTTTCCTGAACTTGCAGAAAAAATTTTTAAAGACTATTGTATTAAAGGAAAAGCAAGTCCCTATATGTCTGTGTAATTCATGTGAGAGCTCATCTTGACCTGAAAAAGTTGCAAAAAGCATGTGGTGAAAAAGAATATTGACCTTCTTCCTTTCAGAACTTGAAAAAGGAAACTGGATATGTCCGTGGTGGATGTTCTCCTGTTGGAATGAAAAATTATACGATACATTCTTTGATGTGAAGCAGAAAAATTTGATAGAATAATAGTTTCAGCAGGAAAAAAGAGGTTTACAGATGGAAGTTGAAACTAAAAAACTAATTCATATAATAAACGGGAAAATCACTGAACTGAAACTTGAGGAAGAGGATCTCTAAAATTTTTGAAAATATGAAAATATATTCATTTATTGAAAATTTTTACTATACAAAACAGTTATTCATTAAGTAGTCAAAACTCGCCTAAAGGCTCAGACGATGACTTTTCCTAAATTTATTTCTATTTTTGTATTGTAAATTATAAATAATTCATAAATATGATTTTTACATTATTTTTCACTTTTTGAGACAACTTCTTCCTAATATTTCAATAATAGTGGTATTCCAGTTTATAATATTTACATTAATTTTTCTTAACAAATTCTGATTTTAACTTCATCGCTCCAAATCCATCAATTTTACAGTCAATATTGTGGATTCCGTCATCTATTAATCTTATATTTTTACTTTTTGTACCTCTTTTTAGATCATTTGATGCACTTTTTACTTTTTAAACTTTAATTATTGTCACACTGTCTCCATTTTTGCAATATATTTCCATTTGCATCCTTTACAACATTTTTCTTCATTTGCACTTTGTCTTCAATGTCCACTCATAAAAACATTCCGGGCAGACTAATATACTTCCATCTTCATATGTATATTCAGAACCACATTTTTGGGCATTTTGGTAAACCTCATTTATTACTTCCTTTCATTTTTAAGATTTGTTGTTAATTATAACATTTTTGACTTATTTTTCATCCTTGTTATTTGAAAGAACTTTTTTACTTTACTAGATGTTTTTATTTCCTTCAAAACTTCCCCCAATATCCCCATCTAAACAAATACTTCTATCTTCAAGTTTAATCGGACAAAATGCTTCCTGATAATTTATACATGCATAGACAGCTTTATTTTCCATTACCATATACCAGAAGGGATACTTATAATCACAGGTGTGTTTTGCTCCAACTCCTAATTCTAAAAACAGCATGCATATTTTTATGATTCTCAAGAAATTCTGAATATTTTTCGACGGCTGTATACCATCCTTCATCTTCTATGCAAAATGAACTGTCAGCCCGAAGATTAGTTGTCATATCTGAGCCATCATCAGGACATTTAGGGAATTAATTCCGCCGGTATTCTCATAAAGAATTTCTCTACTTTCAGGAATGCTGAATACTCCATTTTCATCCTTCACAAATCCTTTGTGCTTCCATCGCTTTCATTACCCATTCTTCATTATCATAGGTTTTCTGTATTTGTGGATTGACACTTTGAAATAAACCATAATCCCCTTGTGTATAAAAAGTCTCTTTTTATCAAATCCTGCCTTTTGAAATTGATGATCCGCATTTGTTGTAATAACAAATAATCCTTATCTTTTTAAAAAGTGAAAAATAATCCCATCATATACAGGTTTTTGGAGCTCTCACATAACGGTTAAAATAGATGTGTCTTGCCCACCAGGCTCCAACGGATTTCGTCATCTGAAATGGATAAAATCCACCTGAATACATATCTTCTAATTCCATATTCCTTTATAAAGTCAAAAAGTATTTTTCAAATCTTTTCACCGCTATATGTAAAACCCTGCCGAAGTTGACAGTCCTGCCCCTGCACCGATTACAACAGCATCTGCATTTTGAATTTCATTTTTAGAAGTTCTATACGCCTTCCCTTGAACCTTTTCCCCAGTGAAAGATACGTTTCTACCTAACATTCCTAATGCCTTCAATCCCTTTTTGAATTGTTTTCTAAATACCCATTTTTTATTGTAAGATTTCTTCATAATATTTTTATCCTCCTTAAAAACATTGAAAAATTATTCTTTCCATATCCTCCGGATGTTCCAAAGACCATTCCTTAACTGTTTTTACAGCTATTTCTGCCGCCCTTTTATTTGGAAAACGGAACACTCCAGTTGAAATGCAGCAAAATGCCACACTTTTCAATTTTTTTTCCAGACACATATTTAAAACATTTGTATAGCAATCTGCCAATTTCTGTTCTAATTCTGTGTAAGTCTAGTTTGCTTACTATCGGACCGACTACATGAATTACATTTTTTGCAGGAAGATTGTAAGCAGCTGTAATCATAGGAACAGATGTTGGCTGTTCATAATCACTTCCATATTCAGCTCTTAATTCTCCATTTTATGACTGCATTCTTCCCTAAGCTGTACTCCTGCATAAGTATGAATCTGATTATCAATGCACATGTGCATCGGTATCAAAACATCCCTAACATTTGAGAATTTGCTCGATTTACTATGGCATCCACTTCAAGCCTTGTAATATCTCCCTGCCATATAGAAATATTCCTTTAGTTACAGGAATATCTGAAAGCCGACTAATACCTTTTTCTTCAGTACAGACAGATAAATATTCATCTTGCACTTCAATACTGAATCTGATATTTTCTTAGGGCATACGGACATTCATCAAAGACCTTAAAATACAACGTTTTCCATTTATATCTTCTGGAATTTCTATATCTTTATATCTCAACTGAATCAGCTTTTAAAGCTCTTCTAAAAGATAATCAAGCCTTTTTCCTGTTCTTTATTCTTTTCCATAACTCTACCTTCTTTTCTTCAATTCAATCCATAACTAAATAATTACTATGATTTTATTTTATATTTTCAACAAGAAATATTTATAAATTTTCTGAATTTATCTGTTGTAACTTTTGTTGTTACATCTTATAACCAATATTACCACACTTTTGATGTAATGTCAATTGTTACAATTGCTTTTTTATTACTTTATTGAAAAATTCTTAATAAAAACTAATAACAGCATTCTAAGAAAATTTATTCAAAGAAGACTGATATATTAGGAGTAAAAGATATATTGTATATCAATTTAAATAAATCATAAAATATAACTAGTATCAGACTATTATTAAATCATTCATTCCCTTTCTCCTTATTTAGATTACTCCCTGTCTTTTTCCAACAATATAAAAAGTTTTAGTGAAAATTCAAGTATATTGAATAAATTAGCCATATCAATGTTGAATATGTATATTTATTTAATCTGTTATCATCTTTTACAAAATTTGCAATTATAAAAATCGGTATTTGTAAAATTACAATTCCATAAAATTGCATATTTCCATGATAAATCAATCCTAATAAATCAATAAAAACTAAAGAAAAAGCAACATAAGACAAGAACTTGTTATTCTTTCTTTTCATTATCATAAACAATAGAACAAACCAAAATACATACTATTACGTGTAAGCCTTGGTTTTGTGATTCTTACCCAAAAACTTCTATGCACAAAAACAAATATACTATTCCAAAAACTAAATCACCCCTATAAAAATTTTCTTTAATTTCTTTTTCTGAAAAACTTTTATAAAAACAAAAAGTAATCTAAATAAGCTATAAAACATCAATAAAGTTAAAAATATAAGCATAATCAATTCTTCCAATTATTTCACGCTCCCAACTAAATCATTCAAAGCCTCACCATTGTCGGATGGGTAACATCATATCTTTAGTCGCTTTTACTCCTGCCGTTTTCCAAATTAAGATCCTCCTCTATTAGGTTTTATTCCAATTGCCACAAGAATTGCGTCTGATTCGATTTCTGCTCTTGCTTACTCTTTGTGAAATTTGCATATATCCTTTTTCCATTTTTATACAACTGTAATTGCATAATTATATTTATTATAAAATTAATTTTTATATTGTAAGAATACTACATTTTTAAAACAAGATTTTTTGTGTTTACAAATTTTATTATTAATACTTCTTTTCTAAAATTCCACTAATTTCACTTCCAAGACTTTCCAGCGTATACTTTCTCATCTCATTTTCCATAGCCTTCTGTATTGTTTCCAGCTTACTATCAAGCAATTTATGAATATTTTTCCCACAGGACATTCCTTGATTTGGATTCTTATGAAAATTGAACAGTTTGTTATTTTCCAATGGTTCTATCGCCACATATACATCATAAAAATGTTATTTCCTTTTAGAGGTTTTTGTCACTTCAATTCCTCCAGTTCCTCTTGCAACTGTTATCAATCCTGCACTTTTTAATTTTGTCAAAAATTTTCTTATAATAACAGGATCTGTATTTATACTTCCAGCAAGAAAAATCACTTGTAATTCTGTAATCTATCTCCAAATACTCTCACACATGCAAAAATATGTAGTGCTATCTAAAATCTGCTTGATATCTGCATAATTTTCATTCTCCTATATTTTCTACTAGTTTTCAATTTGTAAAGTTTCAAAATTAGATCTAATATTCTATAAAACTTAATTTTTTAAAATGTAATAATACAGTTACTATCCTTTTTAAAAATTATAATACAACATTTTCAATGTAAATGTCAATAGTTACAACAGAAAAATTATAAATAAAAACTTTTTAATTAAGATTTTTCTTAAATTTAAAGAAGGTTTTATAACTTTAGTATTTTAGTATTCATAATGATTTGTACAGGCACAACTCACTATACTCTGTTTCTGTCAGTTTATATATAAACCTGTGCTTATCTGTAATTCTTCTGCTCCAGTATCCACTCAGTTCTATGCTTTAAAGGCTCAGGCTTCCCTATCCCTTCATTGCCATTCCTTTTGATGTCTTTTTATTATTTCATTTATGACCATATCCTGTTTCTGCCATTGGACATATTCTTCCCAAGCTCATTATTCCAAATCAGATCTATTATTCCACCTCAATTATATCATGTATTTGTACATTTCCCGCCTCTACTTCTTTCTTTTTCTTTTTAACAGTTCATTATAATACTTTTTATTTGACATGATATAAAGATTTTTCCATCAAATTGTTATACTCCTCTCACCTCATCAGTACCACGTTTTTGTCATTTTTCTTGTTATAATGACTGTTTCATAATCATCAGTTGCCTTACTCACATATAAATTGTTTCTCACATTTGAATAATTTGTAGCTCATCATACTAATCACCTCTACTTTATTGTACAATATTTTGACAAATTTTCAATTATAATTTCTTTTGTAAATGAAAAATGACATAATCATAACAGGACAGCTCCATTTCTATTCCTCTTTCAGGATAGGGTCATTCCCCATTCTTACGCAATTTTGTCATAATATCCATAACATCCATTGTATATTCCAGTTTCATTTTGTTAATTCCTGTTTTTACAGATTCCTCCATGTTCTGAAGTTCATACTGAAGTGCATTGCTGTCATTCCTGCTGTGATTTCTTCAATTTCACCAGTTTCAGTATAAACTATTTTGAGTCTTTATCAGCCCTTGGATATTCGGTAATTTCTATATGCGCCTTCTCACATGCAATTACAACTCTTTTTGGCTGTTTTGAATGAAGTGTAAGCGCTATTGTTGACATCTGCTGTTCCTTTGTTCATCATAATTATACCCTGCCTGTTCATCTCACTCCGGTTGGTGCATACTAACCTGTGAAAGTACATTATCAGTTTGAAGTCATAAACAGCCTTGTAATGGAAATAGCATAAACTCCTATATCAAGCAATGCCCCTCCTGCCAGATTTCTATTGAAAAATCTGTTATTCATATCATATTCCTGTAACTTCCAAAATTAACCTGTATCATCTCTTACATACCCAGTTTACCTGAGTTTACAATTTCTGAAAAGTTCAGTATAAAGGGCATATTGAAAAATTGTCATTGCTTCCAAGAATAAAGATTTTTTTCCTTTGCAATTTTTACTGCTTCTTCAAGTTCTTCGCTATTTAGTGTAATTGATTTTTCACATAATACGTGTTTCCCTATTTTTAAGTGTTTCTATCATAAATTTTTATATGTGTATTATGAGGTGTTGTAATGTAGATTATATCAGTTTCTTTCGTCTGTAAACATATCTTCTATTTTATCATAAACTTTTTCAACTCCATATTTTTGGAGAATTCCACAGCCTTTCCATGTGTCCTGTTTGCTACTGCATAAAGTTTCTTCCCATTTTTCAAGTGCCTGTGCCATTTCATTTGTAATTACGCCTGTCCTAGAACAGCCCATTTTAATTCTTTTTCTATTTTTCTCCCACAGTTTGCTCTCCTTCCAACAAATTGCATCATATTAATTTCTGTTTAATAAATTATATTACCATTTAATAATTAAGTCAAGGAAAGAGTACTAGTAAATCTAGTAAATAAGACCTTAATTTTTATGACTTTGTTCATAACATAAATATTTTAAATAAAAATATCAGTTATCACTTTTTAATTTCAATGCGATAACTGAACTTTTTCACTATCAAGCAGAATAAAATACAAATATTTCTATTTTTAGAAGTATCGTATAAAGAAAATTTTCACTTTTATTTTTTACCAATTTTATAATTAAATCTGTAACTTGAAAACTTTTGATTTTTATTTAAATTAGTAAAATAGAAATATTGTCTTTTCATTTATCGCAAGACTAAATTCTCCAAGTTCAACTTCATCAGGTCCGTTTTTTGTAATATTATTAAATGAATTAAATGTGGCACTGTATTTATCCGGAGCACTTTTTGGAAATAAAAAGATTAATTAACTGTGCATCATTAAGATTATGACAAACCCTATCTTATACCGGATAACTTTGTCCAAAAACAGTATAGAAAATCCCAAAAATAGAAAATAAAAAGAAAGAACATAAAAATAAATTTTTTTCATTATATCATCTCCTAAAATAATTTTTGCTTAATTTTATAATATTTAATAATCAAGTTTTTAATTTAATTCATCTATAAGTAGTTTTATATTGCATTTTCAGATTTAACTTACACAATACATACAACAAAAGAAAAAGAAAACGAAAAATATTTTTGCAAACGAAAAAGCTTTTTCGTTCCATTTTCACGTTTCATTTTGTAACGATACGCCAAATCTATGGCGTATTTTAATATCTATTACTTTTCTTTCTGATACTGCGAAAACCGTTTTCCAGTCCATTTTTTTAAATGCCCGATAGAAGGATGAAAGTTCCGTATATCCAACCAGATAAGCTATTTCATCAATTGAAAGTTCCTTTGCTTCCAAATAATTGAAAGTCATTATTTTCTGAATATCTTTTACCATCTGATTGAAACTGGTATTTTCTGCCGACAGATTTCTTTGAAGAGTCCTTCCGCTTATCCCAAACTCTTCTGCTACATTTTCCAATCCAAACTGTCCACTCGGAATAAGCTGAAAAAGCTTTTTCTGAACTCTGCTTTGCAAAAGTTTCAAATGTCTCACTTTTCCATTTCTGCCAGTTTCTGTTTCAATTGTGGTTCCAAATATTCCACCATTATATTATTTGCTGTCAAAAATGGCTTTTTCAAATCTTTCATGCTGAAAATGACTTCATTTTGCTTTGCTTTATTTATCGTAGCGTTTATCTCTTTTGTCAATAATTCACCATATTCAAAAGGACTTGTAACACTTACTGGAGATATTTCCTACCAATCCCTTTATTCAATAAATTTATCAACATAAGCTGTTCATTCAAGACTGCAAAACGTGGCACCTTTTTCCCTTTGTTCAAAAATACTGCACTTGAACTATTTCTTCAAACTCTTTAATTTCCAAAAACAGCCTTATTAATTTTTTGTATTTTGCAGCCTTTTTAAACCTTCAAGTCCATTTTTGAAGAAAGTGCCGCAAAAAGATGGAATAAACACATCTGTTTATCAATATTGCTAATCGCTGAAATTTGCTCTTATCAGTAATAACTTCATCAATAAAAATAAATAATATTCCTCAGTAGAAAGCTGAATTTTTCTTTCCAAAAATATTCGGTATTCCTGCTTGTTCAAGAATATTTTCAATCGACAATCCAATACTCTTTTAAAAATCCTGAAATTGCTTTTTGGTATAGATTATTTCTCTTTTTCCTATTTTTATTATATCGAATTTTTCTTTTCATAAAATGGCTTTTTATCTTTAACAACATCTTTTCCAAACTATCTTTGTATGAAAAACATATCAATATTTTTCCATTCAAGTATGGGTTACTTTTCTTCTATAAACTTATACTTTCTTTTCATTTCCGCACTGTCAACAACTAATAGATAACCTCCTGTCCCTCTTTATACATGAGCATTAACCATGTTCTTTTAATATTTTTATCTAATTTATAAGCACTTTTAATGCTTCAAGCATGTCTTCAGGATATTCTTTTCGCTTCCAATCATTACAGGCGTGTCCTTTTCTACTTTTTGCTTTCCAACGACCTTAAGTCTTTTCTTTTTCCTTTTTCCTTTTTCAAAATTTTAAGTTGTTCTCTCTAGTAGGTAAATGATGTAGAAATGGATTAATAACAAAACCTTCTATATCTGGATTTAGTAATACCCATTCATCATTAAATCATCAAAAAGACAAAATAAGTGTCTGTATTTTATCAATGCCGATATTCCACTTATTCAATTCTTCCCAGTCAGTAAATACTGATAAAATTGTTTTTCCATCAGACGAAGAAACTCATATAGAAAGATACATTTAAATCTTCTTTAACAGTTCCTTTTTCCAGTCTCATCAGTTTCAATAGGTTTACTCAAAACATATAACTTAAAAAATAAGCTCTCATTATAATTCTCATCTAAAAATTTTTATTTGTAATTCTAAATCACTTTTTCTGATTTTTCCTATTCTACTAAACAATTCTTTTTAACACAGGATTTTTCCAATGGCTTATTTACATCAATCATAATTTTTCAACTCCTTCGTTTCAATATTTTATATTATACCCATTATAGCTTAAATCTCTTCCATCGTCAAAAATCCACAACATTCTCTCTACAACTTCAACTAGTTTTTCTGCTTCCACTTCCATCTGCAGTCCTCCGTCTGCCAGCCGAAACCATTGTTTTTATCAAATTTTTCAACTCTCTTGTCAAAAAGTTTTTAGCAGTCATTCCTTTTGCTGTTTTCATTGCTTCTTTTTCATATGCCCCACCTTTTGATGAATCCGCCAATTTATTTGCAGCAATGATTCCCCAGTCAGTTTTTATCAAACCTGGCTCAATAAGTGAAACATCTATTCCAAAATCAGTCACTTCCATACGTAATTCATCACTAAATGCTTCAAGTGATATTTAGTAGCATGACAACAGCCACCAAAATAGCTTGTCATTCTTCCTGCCATCGAAGAAACATTTATTATTCTACCTGATTTTTGTTTCCTCATATGCGGCAACACCAACTGAACCAATCTCGCCAATCCAAATAAATTCACTTCAAACTGCATTTTCGCTTCACTTATATCTACATCTTCTACTGCACCGAAAGAACCATATCCAGCATTATTTATCAGAACATCTATACGTCCTTCATTTTCAATTATTGTATCAATTGCACTTTAATGCTTTCCTCATCAGTCACATCCAAATATATAGGTTTATTAACTCCAAACTGTTTTAAGGTCTCCATTTTTTCTATTCTTCTGGCTGCACCATAAACCATCGCCCTTCTTTTGCAGAGACTTTTCTGCTGTCTGATATCCAATTCCACATTTCGCTCCTGTCAATAAAATTATCTTTTTCATATCTATATCTCTGCCTTTCTTCTTATTTTATAAGACTATTTTATCAAAAAGAAAAATCTAACTCAATGACAGAAGGCGACATCCTAATAGTAATTCATGACATTTTTGTTCATCTTGTAAAAATATTTTCTGCTAATTTACAGAGAGATAATATGAACCAATAAAATTTTACCTTTTTGAAACTGAATTATCTACTCCTGAAGTTGAAATAGATGGTTTACCTGATTTTTGTAGGACTTGTTTTATAGTATACTTTATTGTCAACTCCTGATATTGTAACTCTAGAAACTGAATCAACATATACTGTGTTACCAGTTCCTCAATTTTTATCAATGATCATTTCCTTTTAATTGTTATGTTGTTATCAACTCTGATATATGAACACTTCCCTCCATTTAATTTTATAGTTTTCGCTTTTGTAAGTACCTGATATTGAAATATTTTCCACTTTCAGATAGAGTTCCATTTCCACTTTCAGTTTCTACTCTTCCTTCTCCGGCTTTTTACTCTTGCTTTTTCTATTTCCTGAAATATTTTACAGAGTTGGAGCTCAGGCACAGTTACTCTTATATTGTTCCCCACCCTTTACAGTGCCTGCTTTTTAAAATTCCTGCAATTGTAAGCGATAACATTGATAATATAATGATCATAAAACACCTCCTAAATATATTTTTGTACATTATACTATTTCAATTTTAAAAAGTTATGAGAATGTGCATATATTTAGGATATTTAAGAAAAATGATAATCCTCTGTAGCAAATACCCACTAAAGCTCCACCAATAACAAAAATTTTGCAGTAAATATTAAAACATTTATATTTCTATTTTTCCCAGTAGGAATCTATAATTTTCAAAAATAGGATCATTTATATCTTCATTTTGAACTATATAATCAATAAAAACTTGCTCAATTTCAGGATTATCTTTTATCTTGGCTAAAAACTCATACATTAATATTTTCTAATTTATTAGAAATTTTATGCTTCAAAAGAAGCTCTGGCATACTTAATTATAAATTCCTGGGCTTTTTCTTATCTGAAAATTCTAAGTTATGTATAATTATCCGTACTTTTCTTTTGACTTTCCTGTCAAATTTTTTTCAAATAATATTCCATTAAATCATCTGTTATTTCCATTTTTTTCATAAACCAAGTCATTTACTATAGTTGCATATTTTTATTAAATCAGGAAATTTCTTTTACTGATTCTGATATATCCTCTTCCCATTCTCTTTTATTCACACAGCCTTCTTCTATATCTACACTTTTTAGTAGGATTGTTTCTTTTTCAAATTTTTGCTAATTTTCTATATTTATCAGAAATTTTATCTCCTTCAATTTCTCTTCCTAAAAATCTTAAATAATTCTTTTTATAATAATCTCTGTAGCTTTCTCCTTTTTATAATCAATAAACATTTTAGAGGTTTCCCGAGCAAAGCAGATGCACATGCTTTATGATGACCATCAATTACAAAGATTTATAAATTCACCAAAATTATATACAATTGCTCTCGGCTCATTGTTGTCACAGTTTTTAAATTTTTCAATATAATACTCTACTCTTTTCTTTATTATAACAATCTGTTGTCTGTGTCGGATAAAGATAGACAGGCTGACCAAATATATAATAATTGTCACCATATTCATGTGAAAAATACAAGTGCTGTTGCAGGATAATCTTTTAATTTATTGAAATATCCCAATAAAAGTTTTTCTCCATCTGTTGGATAACATTCTGCATCTGCAATCAGATAAAAACCTGTTTCAAAAAAGTTTAAGCAAAGGTTCTATTGTTTTTATGGATTCCTCAAGTGAAATAAAGTTAGAATTAATTTCCTTCTGTATTTTTTAGTTCTTCGCAATCCGCATTTTCTATTCCATACCCACTTACTAATATAGAACTGGTAGTTGAAGAAGATGGCAGATTAACTGAACAAGAGGAATATCATTGCCTTTATATTCATTGAACACCCGTATTCAGATCTATTATTAACAAGTTTCCCTGCACCATTAACATAGACTACTTTTTGCTTCCCTTAATATTAATCATTTCAGATACATCTACTTCTATATCAGTTAATCTCAACAGATAATTTATTTTTATTTTCTACAAAACTCATAACTGATTTTTAATAATCTACTCCACAATGTTTTTTTGACCCTGTAAATCAATTTATTCTTATTTTTTTATAATACTCATAACTATCCTCTAATATCTAATTTTTCCCCTTGTAAATATCATTCTTCCAAAATATCCATTATCTTTTTGCAATTGCTGTAAAAGTAAATTATCAGGATGATAAGTTATTGTTTCATATTGAAAAAGATTTCCATTAGATAAATAGGCATGTGTATCTATAACAACAACTCTGTCGATATTTTCAAGATTTATATAATTCTTCTCTTCATCTGTACTTTTTCTGAATTTTTATTTCTCTTTGGGAATAGGATATTTTTAATTTTAATTCCTTTTCCAGATATTCATATATAGATTTTTGCAATTTCTTCACTTAAAAAGGATACTATTCTTCTATCAAAATATGAAGTTGCAAGCTGTACAACTTTTGCCATTTAAAGAATATGTACGTACAACTTTATAAAAATCCGCTTCCTTTGAAACATGAAATTTCTCCATGAGTTCTTTCATTCCCTGAACTATATATAGACTTATCAGATTTGTTTTAACATCTATATTTTTAATTTTATTAAGTTCCTGAAAAGTCTGTATTGATGTCAGCGAAATATTTTTCAAATCCCCTTTCTCTAAAAACAAATGACCTTTTTCCTTTTATTTTTGAATATATCCTTCATTTTCAAGCATTGACAGGGCTTTTTCTTACAGTAAGCACCGAACAGGAATAATCATTGGCTAAATCAGCTTCTTTTTTTCAAATAATTTCCTGGCTTGATTTCTTCACTCTTTATAAGTTCTTTTATACTTTGATAAACTTCTTTGTATTTATTCATATTTATACCTTTCATAAATAATTTTATATTATACCCTAAAATATTAATAATAACAATTCCATTCTTAATTTATTTATCTCTATATTTTTAATAGATATATAGATGTATTGACTTTTTAAAAAAGATATGTTATAATATATTGCAAAAATTTTTAATAGAGATGATTTAAAATGGCTATAAAAATAAGGTTGTTATAATTACAGGAGCTTCTTCAGGAATAGGAAAAAGCTACCGCTCTGTTGCTTGCCGAAAGCGGTGCAAAAGTTGTACTTGCTGCAAGAAAATCAGGAAAAATTAGAGAAAGTGGTAAATGAAATAAAAAGAAAGAAATGGAGAAGCTGTCTATAAAGTAACAGATGTATCAAAAAGAGAAGAGGTAAAATCATTAGTTGATTTTGCTATTTCAAAATACGGCAAAATTGATGTTATATTTAATAATGCAGGATTAATGCCTAATTCACCTTTATCTGAATTTAGGACAGATGAATGGGATGAAATGATTGATGTTAATTTAAAAGGTGTTGTAAATGGTATTGAGGCTGTACTTCCACATTTTATAGAACAGAAATCTGGTCATGTTATCAGTACTTCATCAGTCGCAGGATTAAATACATATTTGGGAGCGGGTATCTATTGCGCAACAAAACATGGTGTTAAAAGCTTTTAATGGAAGTTCTCAGAAAAGAAAAGTGCCAACGAAAAAAGAAATATCCGTACAACTACTCTTTATCTTGGAGCATTTAAGACAGAACTTGCAGAACGTATTACAAATAAGGCAATTAAAGAAAGAATTGAATTCCTCTATGATACGATTGGAGCAGATCCGATAATTGTTGTGGAAGCTGTGAAATTTTGCCATGTGACTTGCCTGAAGAAGTAAGTATAAATGAAAATGACACTTTATCCAACGGCACAATTATAATTTTCTACGGTAAAAAAACTGTTTTAAAGTAGAAAAATATAAGTATATTTACGCATAAAATTGTAGAACTTTAATAATTTAAATTTTACATTTTTCAAATAAAAGTTATAATATGAAAAACAAATTTATGGAGGGAAAAGATGAAAAAGAAAATTTTTTTAATTTTACAATTTTTATTATTTTTCAGTAATTTTAACTGCTGAAAATGTTGATACTTATAATAACTTTGAAAAAAATTTAATGTAAGATTCTCAAATGCCAACTTACCATTTCAAATTGTTGTTAACGAGTCTAAAGGAAAAGAATATTATCCTGCTGAATTAAATGTTGAAATTACCTGTTTTTCACCAACAAGATTAGCTGACTAAATTATTACGAATCTGATGTTTTAGATTTTAAAACTTATACAACTAATAAAAAGGGAAAAAATAAAAATGAAAGTAAAGTCTACCGTTATAATAAATCTGATTTTTATACTAATTATAAGGATATGGTAAAAAGCGACAGATCTGAAATAAAAAGATTTTTTTAGAATCGTATCAGCTGATACAAAAATTAATCAGTCCTAATACTTATAAAATAACTAATTATGTCACTGACAGAGGCTTTTCATAACTATTCCTATGAATATGGCTTTTTATGTAAAAACAGGTTAATGACAGTAAATTTATATGGTCTCTAAATAATAATTTTGATAAGATTGATTACACTTTACTCTTGAAAAATAAGAAACTCATTGTAAGAAATGACAAAGAACAGATTGTTTTTACAGCTTACAGAAATGAAAAACTCTTTATTTTTGAAACTGCTAAAGATAAATTTGAATATAAAGTAAATGAAGAAGATTCCCAATTTGAATCTTATAAAAATGGAAAAACTTTTGAATCATTGAAATATAAAACAGAATAGAATATTAGAATTAAAACTTTCTTTTATTAGAAAAATAAAAAGTAAAAATAGCTCTCTGAAGATATACTTTATTTTTACAGATTGCTATTTTTACAACTTTAATTTTTATGGTCAGCACATTAGTGCTACTTTCTCATTAGAAATTAGAAATAACAATATATTTTAATTACTCATCTTCTTTGATTTCTCAACACATGCCCTTACTGCATTTATTACAGTTCCTCTAAAGTTACCATTTTCCAGGGTATAACTGCTTCAATAGTTGTTCCGGCAGGAGAAGTTACTTCATCCTTCAGCACTCCGGGATGTTTTCCTGTTTTTAAGCAGCATTTCTGCAGAACCTTTTACTGTCTCAGCTACTATTTCATATGCCTTGTCCCTCGGCATTCCCTCCAGCACTCCACCGTCTGCAAGTGCTTCCATAAACATATAGACATAGGCTGGAAGTGAACCTGCTATTCCTGTGAAGGTATGCATAAGCTTTTCCTCTATTTCAATACTTTTTCCAAAACTGTCAAGAATGCCAAATACAACCTTCTTTTCTTCTTCTTTTACATTTCCATTAAAAGTAACCGCCGTCATTCCTTCAAGTACCCTAGTGCTGATGTATTAGGCATTATTCTTACTACCTTTTTATCTTTACCTGCAATATTTTCAACACTTTCAATACTAATTCCTGCAGCAATTGCAATTATTATCTTATTTTCATCTATCCTGGCCTTTATTTTCTCCAGAACAGAATTGTAAATGTTTGGCTTTACAGACAGAACTATAACATCGCTGTTATCTGCTATTTCAACTTCATTCTGTAAAGGTTTTCACATTATATTTTTCAGAAAGTTCCTTGACTTTTTCCACATTTACATCAAATACATTTATATCACTTCCTGAAACATACTCTGATGTAACCAGTCCCTTTATCATGGCACTTCCCATATTTCCAGTACCTATAAAATCCTATTTTCATTTTTTCACCTTCATATTAATTTTATCTATATTTTTATCTTATTCCCTAATCTGCCCATTTCCTCTGATAATATATTTTGTAGTTGTGTTCCTCATCTCATAGGCCCTCTGGCGTGAAGTTTCTGAGTGGAAATTCAATCTCCCTCCATATCCAAATTCTCCACCATCTGAAAATCTTGTTGATGCATTCAGGTAAACTGCGGCCGAATCCACTTCATTCAGAAATTTTTCAGCATTATCTATCGATTCTGTTATTATTGAATCTGAATGCTGTGTGCTATGTTCATTTATGTAGTCTATTGCCTCATCTACATTTTCCACAAGTTTCAGTGACATTATCATATCAAGATATTCAGCTCCAAAATCTTCTTCATTTGCCAGCTTTACATCATTTCTGTTTACAATATCAAGCGCTTCCCTGCTATATCTAAGTTCTACATCACTTTTTATAAGCATATCTGTCACTTCAGGCAGTATCTTTCCAGCAATATTTTTATGAACCAGTACTGTTTCTATTGAATTACACGTACTTGGTCTCTGGGTTTTTGCATTTTTTATAATCGGCAGAATATTCCCTATTTTTGCACTTTCATCCACAAATACATGGCACACTCCTGCACCTGTTTCAATCACAGGAATGTAGCATTTTTCAATATAAACTTCTTCAGTCCCTTTCCTCCTCTAGGTATGAGGACATCAATATACTGATTCATTTTTACCATTTCATTTACAAGGCCCTGTCAGTATTTTCTATAAGCTGAACTGAATTTTTCAGGTAATCCTGCCTTTGACTCCTATTTCGTTAAAAAGTCTGCTCAAGTAAATATTTTGAATTTATTGCATTTGCCGATCCCTTAAAATTACCGCATTGATGATTTTTATTGCAAGTCCTGCCGAATCTATTGTCACATTTGGCCTTGATTCGTATATGATTCCAAGTACACCTAATGGTACTCTTTTTCTCGATAGTCATTCCATTTTTATGTTTCCAGCCTGAAAGTATTTCCCCGATAGGATCAGTAAAAGGCAGCTATTTCCATTAATCCCTGTGACATAGCTTCAATCCTTTTATCTGTAAGTTCCAGCCTGTCCAGAAGTGCAAAGGAAAGCCCTTCCTTCTTACCTTTTTCAAGGTCCAGCCTATTTGCTTCCTTTATTTCTTCCTTTTTATTAATCAGCTCTTCAGCAATCATTACAAGAGCTTTTGTTTTGTCCTCGTATCCAGAGTAAGAAGTTTTGATACTTCCTTTGCCTTCTTTTCCCATTTTCCTTTCAATATATCCGCTAATCATTTTTCTTCCTTTCATTCTTTAGCATATCATCTTTACCATACTGTTTCCATTTCCCAAGAAATCTACCCCCACAGGTATTATCCCTTTGTAATTACCATATTGTCTATATGCACCACAACATCATCATACTTATGGCCAAGTATATTTTCTATATCTTCACTTCTGTGCCCCTATAATAAGTTCTATTTCATCTGAAGAGTAGTTTGAAATACCTGGTTGCTATATTTTCATTTTTTCATATTCATGATTTTTACTACTGTTCCCTTCTCAAAGTTACCTTCAAATGACTTTATTCCCACCGAAGAAGACTTTTTCCTTTGAAATAATGCCTTTTCAGCACTCTTCATCTATTGTCACTACTCCCTTTTTATTTGTTCCATATGCAAGCCAGTATTTTTTGGAGCTTATTTTCTTATATTTCTTTGTAAACAATGTTCCAACATTTTCCTTTTCCACTATCCTTGTAATATTCTTTGGATCCTCTCCGCTTGCAATTACCATATTTGTACCTATTTTAGTTGCCATTTCCGCAGCAATTATTTTAGTAATCATTCCACCTGTACCAAATTTTGAACCTTCTCCACCTGCAGTTTTTCTTTAATATCATCATCTATTTTCCCAACAATTTCTATCAGATTGGCATCTTCATATTTCTGAGGATTTTTATTATAGAGTCCCTGTACATCAGATAGTATAATCAGAAAGGTCTGCATCTATAGTCTGAAACTAATGCTGAAAGGTGTCGTTATCTCCCACCTTCAGCTCGTTTGAAACTATTGCATCATTTTCATTTATTACAGGTATTATTTTATTTTTCAGAAGGTATTACAGACATTTCTCGCATTAAGATATCTTCTCCTGTCTGAAAAAGTCCTCTTGTAGCGAAGCTGACCAATTATTTTCCCATATTCCTGGAAAAAGCAGTTGATACAAATGAGTCAATGCCACCTGTCCCACTGATGCCAGTGCCTGTTTCTCAGACAACGTCTTTGGACGCCCGTTAAACCAAGCTTTCCCATTCCGGCTCCTACTGCTCCTGATGTTACCAGTACCACATCATAACCTTTATTAGATAAATTGCTCAGTTCTGCAACTATTTTCTTTATTTTTCTATATTCAGGTTTCCATCTTCCTTTGTAAGCGTTGATGTTCCCACCTTTTACTACTATTTTTCTGAATATTTTCCAATATTTCTTCTCTTCTGTTTGTCTGCCTTTTCATATTCTCCACTTGCTTTCTGTAATTGTTTTTCTATTGTTTTTCTTCAGGAATCCAGACAGAAATTTTTCCTGCCTTAACTTTAAATGCCACAAATCCGCTATCATCTATCACAACATTGTCAAATCCAGCTTCCTGTAACTTCCTTTCCACACCTGACCTGTACGATTTTTGTCCCTACTTCTATCACTTTTTCCCCATCTTCATTATTTGACAGAATAGCCACACATCCTGTATTTCAGTGTCATTTTCCTTCCTGTTCTATAAATTCCTACAATATTAGGGTCATCAAAATAGTCAATTTCTCCACCATAGGCATAATGTTTTCTCACGTGAAGCAGCTGATCTATTATCCATCTATGCTCACTTTCCTGTCCCCCTACACCATAGTAATCACCATAAAACAGACAAGGGATAACCTCTTTCTGCAAGAAGTATTATTGCGTAGGCATGTGGCTTGAACCAGCTTTCTATCTGGGA